>ENA-ORXD01000427-ORXD01000427.1-sediment-metagenome-genome-assembly--contig:-NODE-427-length-54708-cov-4.213542_pt1 | contig 54708 bp, 49 predicted proteins | sample MGYA00237862_ERZ511471 | MGnify/ENA metagenome assembly ERZ511471
CAGGCCTCCTGCGCCAGGCATTGGACGAGGTGCTCAAGCTCTCGGCCGCGGTGGTCGATCCGCCCGGATTACAGAAATAATATGCCCCTGCCGGACAGGGGCCGGAACCGCGGGATTCTTCATTCGGCGGAACCGGTTTGATTATCAAACAATGCCCCCCGGGTGTCAAGAAAAACCTGGCTTTCCGCATCTTCCACCGGTGCGAAACGGCAGAAGTGAGCCCTTTGCGCAACGTGAGAATCATATTTCGGAAGGACAAACGTCCGGCGCGCGGAGGGATTACGCTCCTCAATGGTCTCGCAGGAAGATAATGATTGATGACCTCCGAGAAAACGGATAAATAACAACCATCGATTGATCGGGTGCTTTGATTTCTTCCCGAAGCTCGGCAGGTCGTCATTCCGGCGAAAGCCGGAATCCAGGAATATCGGCAGGTTCTGGACCCTGGTCTTTGCTGGGGTGACAGGTTTGACGATTTACTGCGAGAGCGTCACTGATGGCTCGTTCCGGGCTTTCGCCGGGATGAGAACAAGCGGAAGATTTCCCAACTCCCCGGATGCCTTTCCGTTTTTCACCGTGACGGAGGTAAACCCGTTGCAAGATTCCGAGTACCGCCTGGCCATCGATCTTGCGCGAAGGATCGCCGCGGAGGTCGGCCAGCCCCGCTTCTACATCGAGAAGGAACAAGAGGTGGATCTCTCCCGGAGTCTGTTCGAGGAAGAGCCGCTTGTCGCCGAGGGTCTCCGGATCGTGGAGGGACGGGGCGATCGCCTCGGCCACGGGATCTCCCACGCCCGGAAAGTGGCCATCGATGCCGGCGCCCTGATTCTCATCGAGGCAGAAACCTCCATGCCGGATGGGCGAATCCGGAGGAGAGTTCTTCTCGCCCATCTCTCCGGCCTTCTCCATGACATCCGGAGGACGGAGCAGGACCATGCCGCGCGGGGCGCCGAAGAGGCGGCGGCGATCCTGACGTCGTTTCCGCTCGGGGACAAAGAACGCGCTGAAATCACGGGCGCCATCGGCAACCACGAGGCCTTCCGGCCCTGCACAAACTTCCGCGATCGCGAGGCGCAGCGCCTCTCCGATTCCCTCTACGACGCAGACAAGTTCCGCTGGGGGCCGGATAACTTCACGGAAACCCTCTGGGCGATGATCATTCCCCGCGGAATTCCCCTGCGGGCACTCCTGCCCCGGTTTCTCCCGGGATTGGAGGGGATTCGGAAGATCCGCGAGAGCTTCCGGACGGATACGGGTCGAGAATATGGACCCGATTTCATCGACCGCGGACTCGAGATCGGCCGGAGACTCCACGAGGAGCTCACAAAATAGGGCAAAAAAATCCCCCGGAGGAGACCCCTCCGGGGGAGAAAACGCCCGGCTATTCGGTCCGGACGGAAATTTTCTTGACCTCGGCCTGCGGGAGCTTGTGGAGGAAGAGCTTCAACACGCCGTTCTTGACGACCGCATCGATCCGGTCGCGATCGATCTCGTCGGACACGGTAAAGGCCCGCTCGTAATCGCCGACATCGTATTCCGCGTAGGCCATGCTTCGTCCGGCCAGCGCTTCAGGCTCCACCGACCCCGTGATCGTCAGAACGTTCTTCTCCAGGGTCACCTCAACCGATTTTTCATCCACGCCGGGCATGTCGGCGTACATCACCATCCCCGACCCGGTCTCGACGATATCCACCTTCGGCACGTAAACCCGGCGATTCCTCGTTCTTTCCGTCTCCACCGGAACCGGGGCCTGTTTTTTCTCGTAGTCGATCTTGCTGTCCATGATCCCACCCCCTATTCGCACTTGACCGAGATCTTTCTCGGCTTGTCCGCTTCCGCGCGCGGCAGGGAGATCCGCAGGATTCCCCTGTCGTATTTCGCTTCGACCTTGCCCGCCTCCACGTGGAAGGGAAGCTGGAGGCTTCGGGAAAACCGCCCGTGGCTCCGCTCCTGACGGTGATAGCTCTCCCCTTCCCCGAGACGCGCCGCCTCGCGGAAACCGCTGATGGTCAGGGTATCCCCCACGACGGAAATGTCGACCTTTCCCGGATCGGCGCCCGGCAGTTCCGCCGTCACGACGGCATCGCCCTCGCCGACCCAGACGTTCACCGGGGGCAGCTCCTCGTGGAGGGGCTGTCCCATTCCGGAAAAGACCCGGTTCATCTCCCGCTGCAGGCGCTGCATCTCCCGCATCGGATCCAACATTCCGCCATATCTCCACAATCCTGGTCCGAACATATCTCTCACCTCCTCCTTGGTGTTTTAATCCAAAATTTCGCTGAACCTGTGCGGCTGAAACCCAGCATCCGAAACGAAGCCGCCAATGGTCTCAACCTCACGATATCGTTCAGTTCACTCCGATTTCACGCTTAATATATTCACCCTTTTGCGGTTGTCAAGACACCCCCTAATCTCTTTCCGGCCCTCTTCAGCGGCTCAAACGGAGATCGTTTTGAGAATCGGGATCCATCCGTACACTGGAAAATTTTCGCTTCCGGGATCCGGTGATCGCGTTGCGTTAAGGGAAAACCCCGGGGAAGGTGCGTTTTGCCGGATGCGGTCCTGGTGCAGGGTCGAAAAATGTCCAGCGCACGCCAGGGATCGGGAATGAATCTCCCGCCGCAGGCAGCGGGGTGTCCCGATAGATTGGCGATGCTCTTTCTTTCGTCGCAAGTGGCGGGGAATTTGGCCCCGAAAGATTGAAAGTTTCAGGGAGATTTTCAGCCGGAGGGAAGCCCCATGGATCCGTCCAGTGGATCGGTCCCGGCAAGGACGCGGATCATCGCTTCGTGGAGAAGGCCGTTGGAGGCCAGGATATGGGGGGAGCAAAGAGCGTAGGGGCCGCCGTCGATATCCGTCACCAAACCGCCCGCCTCGACAACGAGCAGCCAACCGGCCGCCGTGTCCCAGGGCATGAGTTTCAGCTCCCAGAAGCCGTCGAAGCGCCCCGCTGCCAGATAGGCCATATCGAGCGCGGCGGAACCGGCCCTGCGGACGGCCTGGGTCCTCATGGCCAGCGCGTGAAAGTAATTCAGGTTGTTGTTCGGGTCCTCCCGGAGGTCGTAAGGAAAGCCGGTCGCGAGGAGACCCCGCGAGAGCTCCTCCGTCCGGGAGACGGCCAGGCGCCGGCCATTCAGGAAAGCGCCCTTCCCTTTTTCCGCCGTGAACAGCTCGTCAAGCATGGGGTTGAAGACCGCCCCCATACGGATCACCCCCTCCACCTCCAGGGCGATGGAGACGCAGAAGACCGGGTAGCCGTGGGCATAATTGGTCGTCCCGTCGAGCGGATCGACGATCCACCGGAAACCGGAACCGTTTTGGGTCTCGGGGGATTCCTCGGACAGGATGTCATGACCCGGGAAGGCTTTTCGGATCCGGTCCATGATCAGCGCCTCCGAAAGCCGGTCCGCCTCCGTGACCAGGTTGATCTCCCCCTTGTATCGAACCGAATGATTCTCGTGGATCCTCGCGCGAAGCAGCGCCCCCGCCTCCCGGGCAACCGTCTCGATGAACCGCCGGCAATCCTCCATCTCCGCCCCCTCTCCTTTCCGGCCGTCATACGAGCACAAAAACGGGCAAAAAACCAGAGGAGATTGGCTTGTCCCCGTCATCTTCCGGTGTCATCTTTTGGTTGCGCTATCCCCTCAATGGTGTTAATCGTATCCGCACTACGGAGAGGAAAGCGAAACCTTTGAAGGAAAAGAGGGAGATGCCTGCGGAGCGGAGGGTCGAAAACGGGCCGCAGACCGAACCTGGCCGGGATCTGAAGGCCGAGCGGGAGGCTCGCGGGCTCGCGCTCAAGGATGTCTTCGAAGCGACGCGGATCAGCACGGTCAACCTGGAGGCGCTGGAGGCCGGGCGATTTGACCGGCTCCCCCCCCCGGTCTATGCCCGAAGCTTCATCCGCAGGTATGCACGGGTCGTCGGGATCGACGAACAGCCCCTCCTCGCCTGCTATGACCGGTACCTGGAAGGCCTGAAACCGCGCAAAGAAGAGACGGAGATCCGGAAGCCCTGGCCGGAGAGAAGCCGGCGCACCCTTTTCCTTTCCGTGAGCCTTGCCGCCGTGATCATCGCCGGCGTCCTGGTCTATGCTTTTTTTCTCTACGACCAATGCGGGGAAGGAACCCCGCCCGCCGCGTCCAGAGAAGCGCCGGCCGCACAGGAAGTCGCCGGACCCGCTTCAGGATCCCCTGCCCGGGAAGCGCCACTGCCGGAATCCCCGGCCCAGACAGCGGCAGCGCCTCCGAGCGCGGCCGAACCGGCGGCCTTACAGCCGGCGAACCCGGGGAAGAGGCGCCCTCTGGTCATCGAAGTCCGTGAACTCACGTGGGTCCGGATCGCGGAGGACGGGAAAGATCCCGTCCAGATGCTCCTCCAGCCGGGCGACCGGATCGAACGATCGGCGATGGATCACTTCCTGCTGGATGTCGGCAACGCAGGGGGGATCCAACTCACATTCGAGGGAAAGCCGCTGGGTAGCCCCGGGAAAAGCGGCCAAGTCATCCACATGCGCCTGCCGGAAAAGTCAGCCGACGGAAAAACCCCCTGAAGAGGGGGAGCGGGGAAGTTGTGTTTGACAACGCCGGGTCGAACCGCTAAGATGAGAGCGAAAATTATGAAAGAGGGTATGAAGCCATGTTCGGAATAGGCATGCCTGAACTGCTGATCATTCTGGTGATCATCCTGATCATCTTCGGCGCCGGAAAACTCCCGGAAATCGGAGGGGAGGTTTCCTGCAATCCTGTAACGGACAAAGGAGAGTGTTCCTTTCAAAAAACCCATAACGGACATACCTCGGTGGCTGATCGGGACGAACCTTACGAAGTTTCACCGGGGGTGTCAAGGCAATTCCACGGACCCCTTTCACATGGACAATAAAACCGGTTTTATGATAGTCATGATAGGGATTCTCCGTCGTGAATTCCCGGCGGTGGAAATCTGCGGATGCGCTCCGGGCGGAATGGACATGGGACTGAAGAAAATCGGAATCATCGCGAACACGGACAAGAAAGACGCCGTCGAATGCACGCTGGAGCTTCGGGGATGGCTGATGCGGCGGGGTGTGGAAGTCGTCCTGGAAGAGGAAATCGCCCGGGCGACGGGGATGACCGGCGGGATTCCCGGGAAGGATCTTCCCGCGGCGGTGGAATTGATCGCCGTCCTCGGCGGCGACGGCACCCTCCTTTCAGCGGCCCGCACCGTCGCCGGCCACGAGGTTCCCCTCATGGGGATCAACCTGGGCGGTTTCGGGTTCATGACGGTGATCAACCTGAACGAAATGTTCCCGGCCATGGAAGAGATCCTCAAGGGCCGGTTTCGGACTTCGAAGCGGATGATGCTTGAAATCGGCCTCCCGGGGGCGCAGGCGGAAAAGCCCGTCCCCCCGGCCTTGAACGACGTGGTCATCAACCGGGGGAACCTCTCCCGGATGATCCACATGGAAACGTTCGTGGACGACCGGTATCTCGCCACCTTCAAGGCCGACGGGCTTGTCCTGGCCACGCCGACGGGCTCCACCGCCTATTCCCTTTCCGCCGGCGGCCCCATCGTTTTCCCCGAGCTTCAGTCGATCATTCTGAACCCCATCTGCCCCCACACCCTGACGAACCGCCCCATGATGCTCCCGCCGGACGCCGCGATCCGGGTCGTCCTGTGGACGAAGGAGGAATGCGCCACCCTGACCATCGACGGACAGATCTCCCATGTGATCCGGTCCGGCGAAGCCATCGAGGTGCGGAAATCGAAAACCCTGATCCATCTCGTGGATTCCCCCTCCCGGAGCTACCTCGAAGTCGTGAGGACCAAGCTCGGCTGGGGAGGGCTCCACTGAACCGCCATGCTGAAGGAGCTGAACATCCGGAACCTGGCCGTCATCGACGATCTCCGCGTTGCGTTCCCCGAGGGGCTCTCCATCATTTCCGGAGAGACCGGCGCGGGGAAGTCGGTCATCATGGAGGCGGTGGGACTCCTCCAGGGGGACCGGGCATCGACGGACTGGATCCGATCCTCCGAGGAAGCGGCGGTGGTGGAGGCCCTGTTCCACGTGGGAGACCGTCCGGAGATCCTGGACAGGCTCGAGGAAATGGGATTCGAGCGGTCCGACGAGATCATCGTGAAGAGGATCCTTTCCAGGACGGGCAAGAACCGGGCCTACGTCAACGACGCCCTTTCCACCCTGAACGCCCTGTCCGTCATCGGCGGTGCGCTGGTCAACATCTGCAGCCAGCACGAGCACCAGAACCTCCTCGACGCCGGCCGCCATCTGGCCATGCTGGACAATTACGGCGGCCTCGGCGCCCTGAAGGCTTCCTACACGGCATTGTACGACAGGGACCGGGAGATCGGGGAACGCATCGCCGCCCTGGAAAAAAGAAGGGAGGAACGGCTCCGGACGGAGGAACTCCTCCGCTTTCAGCAAAAGGAGATCGCCGACGGAAAGATCCAGCCGGGGGAGGACGACGCCCTCCAGGAGGAGCGCACCGTCCTGGCCCACGGCAGGAAGCTGAGGGAGATGGCCGAGGAGGCTTACGCCATTCTTTACTCGGGAGAGGGCGATATCCTGGAAAAGCTCTCCACGGCGATGACAAGAATCCGGCAGATCAGGGAGATCGACCGCAACGCCCCCCTCTCGCCCGAACAGGTGGAAGGGGCCTACTATGCCCTTCAGGACGCCGCGCTCCTCCTGAGGGATTACGGAAAGGACATCCTTTTCGATCCCGCGCGGATCGAGGCGATCGAGGAGCGCCTGGAATATCTGGGCCGGATGAAACGCAAATACGGCGGCACCCTGGCGGCGGTTCTGAAGAAAAAAGACGATCTGGAGGCGGAGCTGAAGGGGCTGCTTTCCGCGGAGGAGGACCTGGAAGCCGCGCGGAAGGAGCGGTCGTCCCTTTCCCCCCGTCTTCTCGACGCGGCAGGGGAGCTATCGGAACGGCGCAAGGCGGCGGCGAAGTCCCTGGAGAAGGAAATCGAGGACGAACTGAGGGGTCTCTGCATGGACAACACCCGCTTCCGGGTGGTCTTCCACAAGGCGTTCGCCGGCCGGGGGGACGGGCTCCTTCTTTCCCCCGAGGGGGCCGACGAGGCGGAATTCTACCTGTCCCCCAACGCCGGGGAGGAACCGAAGCCCCTGAACCGGATCGCCTCGGGAGGGGAGCTTTCCCGAATCACGCTGGCCATCCGAAAGGTACTGGCGGAGACGAGCGAAGTGAGGACCATCGTTTTCGACGAAGTGGACGCGGGGATCGGCGGCGCCGCGGCGGAAGCGGTCGGGAAGAAACTCCGGGACGCGGCGTCCCATCACCAGGTCCTGTGCATCACCCACCTTCCCCAGATCGCCTGTTTCGGTGAAAACCACTTCCTCGTGGAAAAAACCGTTTCCGACGGGCGGACGAAAACGGCGATGCGCCGGCTTTCGGAGAAGGAACGGCTCGAGGAGGTCGCCCGCATGCTCGGAGGGGCCCGGATCAGCGACAAGGCCCGGGAACATGCGTCGGAAATGCTGAAATCGGGCAGGAAACAAACATAGAGGTACCGGCCGGATGATCAAGAAAGCCAGAGTCGGCGACGTCAGAACAATGCACCGCATGATCAACGCCTCCGCGGCAAAGGGGGAGATCCTGCCCCGTTCCCTCATGGACCTGTACGGAAGCCTCAGGGACTTCTACGTGTATCTCGACAAGGAAGGGGGCCCCATCGTCGGCATCTGCGCCATGCACATCTTCTGGGAAAATCTCGCCGAAATCCGCTCCCTCTTCGTGGACGACGCATACAGGAGAAAGGGGATCGGGCGGATTCTCGTGGAAGCCTGCATCTCCGAGGCCATCACCCTGGAGATCTACCGGGTCTTCAGCCTCACCTACCAGCGGGAATTCTTTCGAAGCCTGAATTTCATGGAAGTGGACCGGAACACCCTTCCGGAGAAGATCTGGTCGGACTGCTTCAAGTGCCCCAAGTACCCCGACTTCTGCGACGAGGTGGCCATGATCCTGGAGCTTTAGGAAGAGAGGCCTGATGAGGGAAAAATCCTGGACAATTCTTTTCCTTCTCTTCCTCGGGATCGTTGCGGGCTGTGCCGGCAGGGTGGAGGTTCCCCCCGTTTCCCCTCCCCTCCCCGCCCTGGTCAAAGTCGAAACGAGCGGCCACCCCCTTTTCACCGACGACATCGGATTCAAGAACCTCGAACTGGCGGTGGGACGGAGCCTCCAGTATTACGACTGCCTTCCCGGCGACCGCGTCCTCTCCTTCGGGGACGACCGTTTCACCGTGGCGGAACTCAGGGAATCCCTCCTGGAGTTCCTTCGGATCCTTCGAACCGCTTCGTCGGAACAGGAGTTCCGGGAGCGTGTCGGCGAGACGTTTCTCGTGTACCGGGCCACGGGACGGGACGGAAACGGCTCCGTTCTCTTCACCGGTTACTATGAACCGACCCTGGAGGGAAACTGGTTTCCCACGGACCGGTTCCAGTACCCCCTTTACGGCAAGCCCGGAGACCACCTTGTCATCAATCTCGGGAAGTTCGACAGGAAGTACCAGGGGGTCCGCCTCGTGGGGCGGGTCCGGAACGGCGAGGTCGTTCCCTACTACACGCGGCAGGAGATCGAAAACGGACAGAGCCTGGCCGGACGCGATCTCGAACTCCTGTGGGTCACCGATCCCGTGGCCCTCTTCTTCCTCCACATCCAGGGGTCCGGCCTGGTCGAACTGCCCGACGGCACCCCCGTCCACGTCACCTACGCCCACTCCAACGGCAGGCCCTACCGGAGCATCGGGAGGCGGCTCATCGAACTCGAGAGGATCGCCCGGGAGGATGTCTCCCTCCAGAGCATCCGCCGGTACCTTGCGGAGCATCCCGAGGAGATGGAGGAGATCCTGAATTACAACGAAAGCTACGTCTTCTTCCGGATCGCCCGGGGAGCCATCGGGAGCCTGGGCGTCCCCGTGACGGGTACCCGCTCCATCGCCACGGACAGAAGCCTTTTTCCCTGGGGGGCGCTGGCCTTCATCCGCACCTGGAAGCCCGTGGTCGACTGCAGGGGAAACATTCTCGAATGGGTGCCCTTCAGCCGATTCGTCCTGAACCAGGACACCGGCGGCGCCATCAAGGGCCCTGGAAGGGTCGATCTTTTCTGCGGGAACGGCGGCTACGCCGAAACGATGGCGGGACACATGAAGCAGGAGGGGGAGCTGTTCTTCCTCATGAAAAGAAAAAAATGATGAAGTCGTAAAAAACCAATCCAACACTTTTTCTAACGGCAAAGTAAAAAGCTCCATAGGCAAGGCGCCCGAATCCCGAGGAATGAAGCGTACTTATGGTACGCTGTAGTGACGAGGGAAGAAGGGCAACGCAGCATATGGGCTTTTTACGAAGCCGTCAAAAATGACCGGCCCCGTCGCCCCTCAGGTCCGGATGAAGCACCTCGGGTCCTCGGCGAGGTAATCGCCGGAGTAGGCGTGGGCCCTCCCGCGGCAGCCCCCGCAGATTTTCCTGTAATCACAGCCGGCGCATTTTCCCTTGAGCAGGGACTCCCGGTTTCGGAGCTGGACGAAGACCGGCGATTCCCGGTAGATCTCGCGGAAGGATTTGTCCCGCACCGATCCCGCGCTGACTTCCACGAAGGGACAGGGCCACACGTCCCCGTTCGACTTGATGTAGACGAAGCCCCTTCCGGCGGAGCACCCGTGAAACACCGCTTCCGCCAGTTTCAGCAGGCGCTTTCCGTTTCCCCCGTTCCGCTCCAGGAGGTAGGGCCAGTACTGGGGACCCGCCACGGGCTCCACGACGGTGGAGATCCCTTTCTGCGTCTCCGCGATGAGCCGGCACAGGCTGGAATTGGCCTGCTTCTTGAGGGTCGCCTTTTCGATCTTCCCTCCCCTTCCCACGGCGACAAGCTGGTACATGAGCATGATGGCCGCCCCGCAACGGTCGGCGAACGCCATGAGGTTCCCGAGCCTGGGAAGATTCATTTCCATGGCCGTGGTGTTGAGCTGCAGGAGGATTCCCGCCTTTTTCGTCGCCTCGATCCCCCGGAGGGCGAGGTCGAAGGCCTGCGGATGGTTCCGGATCCGGTTGTGGACGTCGGGATCGTCCGAATCGAGGCTGATGGCGTTGCAGACCACCCCGTGCTCCCGGAGCTTTTCCGCCATCTCGTCGTCGATGAGCGTCCCGTTCGTCGCCAGGATGTTTGAAAATCCCACGTCCTTCGAATGTTTCATGAGCTCGAAGATGTCCGGCCTCACCAGGGGCTCGCCGCCGGTGAAGACGATGGTCCGGAACTCCCGGACTTCGGCGAGGCCGTCGATGAGGCGCTTCGCCTCGTCGGTGTCGAGGTCGTCCGGGTGGGGCTTCCCGCTGGCGGCATGGCAGTGGATGCAGCGGAGATTGCATGCCGATGTGACCTCCCAGGCGGGGTGGCCGGGATACCCGATGCACCCCATGCCCCACGCCCCGCTGGACACGGGGAGGGATTTCAGGCTGTGCCTGAAGAGCCACCGGGGGAATTTCCCCCATCCCGTGCACCAGGCCATGAGGGCGGCGCATCCCAGCTGGCGGAACAGAAGGGAGGGCGGCCAGAAGATCGGCAAAATTCGCCTTGCCCTTCCGTTCTCCCGAAAATTTCCTGATGCTGTCATTTTGGAATTCCCTTCTTCAACGGGTCGATTTCCCCCTCAAAGAAGGGAAAGGATGTACGAAACGGTCGTGCCGAGGTTGACGGCGATGGTGAGGCCGCAGAATCTTTCCAGGAGCCGGGGGTTTTCGTGCTTCCCCCTGAGGACCTGGACGGCGAGCCAGACCGAAAGGAGGGCGATCCATACGTACAGGAAAAGTCCCCTCGTTCCGATTCCCCCGGAAAGGGAAAGGAAGAAGAACACGACGGCGAGGATCGATGCCCCGGCGTAGATTCCCGCTCCCGTTTTCTTCCCGGCGCGGACAAGCAGGTTTCTCTTTCCCGTCTCCCTGTCCGCCGGGTAGTCGGGAAACTCGTTGAGGAGAATGACGTTGAAAATGGTGAGCCCGACGGGAACGGACATCCAGTGCACCAGGGGATGGACGTAGCCGGCCTGGATGTAGAAGGCGGCGGCGATGGGAAGCCACCCGTAGCAGAAGCCGATCATGAGTTCGCCCACACCCCGTTCCACGAACCGGAGGGGCCTTGTCGAATAGAAAAAACCGCACACGATGCCGATCGCCCCGAACACGAGGGTAAGGGGGCCCGTTTTCAGCCCGAACTGAAGGATCACCCCGACCGCCGCCGCGAGAACGATGGAGATCCGGCTGGTCCACAGGGCGACGGCGGGAGAGATGCCCCGCTCCTGGATCGCCCGGGAACCGCCCGCGAAGGGGTTTTTATGGATACTCCCCGAGATTCCGTCCTCCCGCCGGTCGTAATACTCGCCGCCGTGATAGGTGGAGAGCATGACGAACACGACGCCGGCCAGGGCAAGTGCCAGGACCGACGGACGGATCTCCGCACCGGCCTGCCAGGCAAGAACGGTCCCGAGAATGAAGGGCAGGACCCCGACGCTGTGAAAGGGAATCCTGGACAGTCTGAACCATGCCGCGAGTCTGCCCGTGGGCGGCAATACGGATGTCTTTTCTGCCTGGGAGGCGGTTTTCATGTTTGCCGGAAACCTTTCCGTTGATGCGGCCGTTCCGTGACGCCGCGGCGACCCGTCCGGGGTCCGCGGCACAAGGCACCCCCGCCCTAGCATGACGGCAGGGGTTTGTCAAACGGTCCGCTTTTTCTCTTTTTTCTTTTTTCCGGGCGGCTTCTCAGAAGGACGTAAGTCGCCCCGGCCCCGCCGTCGCATGAACGGGCGCTGGAGAACGCAACCACCCATTTCCTCCAGCGTCCCCGGGTCAGAAAGCGGTACACCCTTTCCTTCAGGACGGCTTCCCCGGGGCCGGAAAGTCCCCGTCCGTGAACGACGAGGAGGGACCGCTCCCCTTTCTGGAGGTTCTCCCGGAAAAATCGGTCCAGAGCTTCCTCCGCCTCCACCGCGTTGAGCCCATGCAGATCGATGGGCCTCCCGATTGAGAAATTCCCTTCATGGAGCCGCCGGGCCACGTCGGGGGGGATTCCTTCCCCCGTGCCCTCCATGTATTCCGGCGTCGATGAGATCCGGAACCCCCTCCCTTCCAGGACGAGACGCTCCAGTTCCTTCCGGCCGTCGGGACGGTCCTCCCTCTTCGGCTCCGGAAGACTGCCGGCGGAAGCGATCACCGGAACCGTCCCCCGGTCCAGGGGAACGACGCCGGCCAGGGCGTTCCGGAAGAGGGAGCGGTCGTCCTCCCCTTCCAGGGTCCCCGTGGAGAAGGGCATCATGGAATCGTAATCCTCCACCAGGTCCCGGAGATTCCGGAAAGGCCTGTGCGACAGGGCGGGGTTCTTCTTTTCCATGGTTCGGGAATCACATTTTTGTAAGTTGATAAACGGAAAGGGAAAGTTTTGTCAAGACGGTTTTTCTTCCCGCGAAAAGGAGAAAACGACAAAAACGTCGCGAATGAATCGTCCAGATCACGGAAGATTAGGATATTCACGGCTCCGGGACGACCTGGGGGAAACTCGACAATTTTTTCCTCTCCGGATTCCCCGGACAGGTTCCCCTTACCGGGAAGGCAGCCTCCGCTCCTTGGCAGGCCTCGAAAAGAAAAAGATCCGAAGTCTGGCATGAATCATGCATTGTTAAAGTGCAACGATGCGACAACTAAAATCGGAGATGGGGTCTCCCCCCGATTCCATTTCGCGATTGGTCAGTGTGTCTATGTTCCCCCTCCTTGCGTAGGCACTGGCCGGCAGTCAGCATCTATCCAAAAGGGGAGGCGCATAGCCTCCCCTCCCCCCTTTTTCCCTTTATGAACAATCCTGTGAGGAACCTTGTGGAAAAGCCTGTTCATTCCCTCCGTAATGCATCGGAAACGGCCCCGTTTGACCCCCTTGCACGAAAAACGGGCACGGGATCGGGGCCGGCCCATGGGACGGAATCGAAGGGCTCTCCGGACCCTTCCGGGACCTCAGGACACGGGGAAAAGCCAGTGACGGAAGCCTTCCTCCCTGCCTGAGAGGATCCTTTCCATGAAATCGTTGATCGAACGGGTGACTTTTCCGGGAACGGGGGACAAGGTCCGATTTTCGAAACGCTCCACCGGGAGCACCTTGCCGAGGGTGCCCGACAGGAAGATCTCCTCGGCATCCATGAGGAACTCCGGCGGAAGATTTCCTTCCATGGTGGAAAGCCCGAGAAACCGGGACACCTCGAGAACCGATTTCCGGGTGATGCTGTCCAGGATGTTGCCCAGGGCGGGGGTCGCCAGCTTCCCTTCCCTGACGAGAAACACCGATTCCGTGCCTCCCTCCGCCAGATACCCTTTCGTGTCTGAGAGAACGGCGTAGTCGAACCCCCTTTTTTTCGCCTCCAGCCGGGCCATCATTCCGTTCAGGTAATTGGCGGCGACCTTCGCCTCCACCGGAACCGTCCTGGGGTCGAGCTTCCGCCACGAAGACAGCGCAAGGGAACAGCCCTTTCGCGCCGCCACTCCCTTCTGAAGGGGGTCCTCCTCGGCGGCCACGACGAAAACGGCCAGATCGAGCGTTCCCTCCGGCGGAAGGATCTCGAAGGCGATCCCAGAATAGTACCCGACGATCTTGACGAATCCGCTGCGGACCCCGTTCCTCCGGACGGTTTCGCGGACCGCATCCGCCAGGGCCTCTCCCTTCAGGGGCAGCTTCATCTCCAGGGTATCGGCCGTTTTTTCCAGCCTGGAGACGTGTTCGTCGAGCCGGAAGAGATAGGTTCCCCGTTCCGAGCCGTAGACGCTCAGGACTTCGAAAACGGCGGACCCCCTGGCGACGCTGTGGGACATGAGGTGAACGGTGGCGTTTTCCCAGGGGACGAAGCGGCCGTTCACGAATACAATGCGGTTTTCCGTCATCGGTTTTCCTCCATGCCCGTTTCCTTCACGGTCAGGCCCGCGTCAGGGAACGGTACCTGATCCGGTGGGGCCGGTCCGCCTTCGCGCCGAGCCGCGACCGGCGGTCCGCCTCGTACTCTCCATAATTGCCCTCGAACCAGACCACGCGGCTGTCCCCCTCGAACCCCAGGATGTGCGTCGCGATCCGGTCGAGAAACCAGCGGTCGTGACTGATCACGAGGACGCAGCCGGCGAAGGTTTCCAGGGCGTCCTCCAGGGCCCGGAGCGTGTTCACGTCGAGGTCGTTGGTGGGTTCGTCCAGGAGGAGAACGTTGGCCCCCTCCTTGAGCATCCGGGCGAGGTGGACCCGGTTCCTTTCCCCTCCGGAAAGCTCCCCCACCTTTTTCTGCTGATCCGTTCCGGTGAACTGGAATCTCGCGAGATACGCCCTCGAATTGACCTGCCGCCCCCCGATGACGATCTGGTCGTTCCCCTCGGAGATCTCCTCCCAGACGGTCTTCGCCGGGTTCAGAACGTCCCGGCTCTGGTCGACCCAGGCGAGGCGGACCGTATCCCCGATGCGGACGGCACCCGAATCGGGCGTTTCCCGGCCGGTGATCATCCGGAAGAGCGTCGTCTTTCCCGCCCCGTTCGGACCGACGATCCCGACAATGGCCCCGGGGGGCACGGAAAAGGAAAGGTCGCCCATGAGAAGGCGGTCGCCGTAGCCTTTCGCGAGTCCTTCCGCCTCGATGACGAGCTTGCCCAGCCTCGGCCCGGGGGCCATGAAGATTTCCTGCTCCCGCTCCCGCTTTTCCGGTTCCTCGCGGAGGAGCGTCTCGTAGGAGGTGATGCGGGACTTCGACTTGGCATGCCGCCCCTTGGGGGCCATGCGGATCCATTCCAGCTCCCGCTTCAGGGTCTTCTGCCGCTGGGATTCCTTCTTTTCCTCGTCCTGAAGGCGGGTTCTCTTCTGCTCGAGCCAGGACGAGTAGTTCCCCTTCCAGGGGATCCCGTGCCCCCGGTCCAGTTCGAGGATCCAGCCCGCCACATTGTCGAGAAAATACCGGTCATGGGTCACCGCGATGACCGTTCCCGGGTAGGTCTGAAGGTGATGTTCCAGCCAGGCCACCGTTTCGGCGTCGAGGTGGTTCGTTGGTTCGTCGAGGAGCAGGATGTCGGGCTTGCGGAGAAGGAGCCGGCACAGGGCGACCCGCCGCCGTTCGCCTCCGGAGATGACCCTGACGGACATGTCCCCCGGGGGGCACCGCAGGGCGTCCATGGCCATTTCGAGGCGGGAATCGAGATCCCAGGCATCGGCGGCGTCGAGTTTCTCCTGGATGTCCCCCTGGAGGGCGATGAGCTTTTCCATTTCCTCGTCGGAAAGGGGTTCGGAAAGCCGCTCCGAGATCCTGTTGTACTCCGCAAGCAGGTTCACCGCTTCCGCCGCGCCTTCCTCAACGACCTCCCGGACAGTCCTGTTGTCGTCCAGGAGAGGCTCCTGTTCGAGAAATCCCACGGTATAGCCGGGGGAAAGGATCGTCTTTCCCAGGATCTCCTTCTCCCGTCCCGCCATGATCTTGAGCAGGGTGCTCTTTCCCGACCCGTTGAGGCCGATCACGCCGATCTTGGCCCCGTAGAAGTAGGAAAGGGAAATGTCCTTCAGCACCGTCCGGGTCCCGTAGACCTTTCCCACTCCCAGCATGGAGTAAATCACCTTGTTCGGTTCGTTCGCCAAGGCCAGGAAACCTCCTCTTCAAAAACGTTGTTTACGACTCAAGAGTGCGTAAAATTGAAAAGGGTCATACCAGTTTTTCAGGATCATTCAAGAAATATTTTATTTCCCGGCCTTAGCCGGAAAGACGGCGGGGACGGGAAAAAGGTTGTCTCACCGGTATCGATATAGTATAATTTTGAATAGAGGGGGGAAATCATGAAGAATCGCTATGCCTTGACTCCGGTTCTGATGGGGTTTTCCGCTCTTTTCGCCGGGGTTTTCTTTTATGGATTCTTCCGTGCCCCGGAGCATGTTTATTTTCTCCGTTTTCTCCATCTTCCCCCCGGGGAGGCCGTATCGCTTCCTCCCGCCGTTTCCGCCCTGACGAACTCGCTTCCATCCTTTCTACATGTTTTTTCCTTTTCCCTTCTCACCGCCGCCCTTTTCCCGCCGACGGGAAAGGCGATCCTTCTGTCCTGTTCCTTCTGGACGGCAGTCGATCTCCTCTTCGAACTCGGCCAGAATTTCGGCGAGGCGGCGGCCGGGATGGTCCCATCCTGGTTCCAGGGAATCCCTTTTCTCGAAAACACGGCCGGCTTCTTCCGCCACGGCGTTTTCGACATGGCCGACATGACCGCCATGGCCGCGGCGGGCGTCACCGCATATATGGTACTGCAAATATGCAAACAGAGGAGGAACCATGGAACAGAGGCCAGGTGAGGGATTTTTCGTCAAATTGCGGATGGTGCTCCTGATTTTCCTTTTCGCCTTCGGACTGTGCTCGATCGTGGGCACCGGGGGCGGGGGCGGCTCGTCGAGCAGCACCGAGGGAACGTCCGGAAACGGCGGCACGGCAGCCACCATGGAAGAAGACATCGAGGGAAAGACGGACAAGGTCCTGAATGTCCTCCAGTCGGAAGGGGTCACCGAGGGGGTGGACGTGCTGACCTCCCTCCTCGAGGAGGAGGAACTTCCCCAGGGACTGATCACCGTCACGCCGGACTCGATCGACTTGGAAAACCTGCCGGAGGCGATCACGATCGTCATCGATTTCGGGGCGGGATACACGACCGACGACGGGAGTCTCTTCACGGGAAGCGGCACCATCACGGTCTCCAACATCGTCGTTTCCGAGACCGCCATTGGTGCGAGTTTATCGGCCGTTTTCAACGACATCGCCGTGAACGGCCAGACCTATCTCGACGGTGCCGTGTCGGGAAGCCTTTCCATCACCCAGAACGCCCAGGGGGTCATGGTCCTGTCCGGTACCATCGGGTTCCAGAATTTTGAATGGGCGGGAAATCCGTTCTCGGGATCGATCACCCTTTCCTCCACGCCGCTCGTCCTCGACCTCAACAATCCCTCGGGAACGGTCACCGTCACCTTCAGCTCCTTCGTTTTCGGCGAAAACAGCATTTCCGGGTCGGTCAGCCTCGTCCTGGACAACCTCGCCTCCGAGACGCTCCGGATCGTTTTCGACAATTTCACCATGAATGACTTCACCATCACGAGCGGCACCGTCGATATCACCCTTACCGACGAGGACCAGGGGACCTTCGACCTGAACCTGAACACGAGCGAAGGGATCATGGACATCACCGTGAACGTGACCGTCGGGGAGACTTCCGTCGTCCTCGACACGGAGACGGCGGGCACCCTCGGGCACTACACCGTGTCCATAAACGACGTCACCATCCCCCTGGACTGGGAAACGGTTCCGGCCTCGGGGAACATGACGTTCACCAACACCTCGACAGGCGTCACGGCGACGCTGACGTTCAACAAAACCCTGGGGAGCGATCCCCCGTACGATTATTCCGAGACCCCGTAAAAGGGAAATCACGGAAACGGCGGGCGCGGCATCCATTGACCGTGCCCGCCGTTTTTTTTCATCGCCCCGGAAGATTTCCGCCGTTCCCCTCATCCTCCCCGAGGGCCTTCCCCACGCCCCAGCCGTCGAGCGGCGCGCCGTCGGGTCCGAACATCCCGTTTTGCCGATGATCGTATATGAGCCCCCGGACCCTTCGGGCCAGCATCCGGGCAAGGCCGCGGGCCCGCTCCCGGACGGAAGTCTCCTCCCCCGAGTCGAGGAAGACCTCTTCCTGCGGCAGGAAATAGAGGCTCTCCAGGGGGCAGGAGATCCAGAACGGGTCCGTGGCGGGATCCTCCTCGAACCGCAGTTTCAGTGAACCCGGCGCGGCCCGGTCCCGGTACCACCCGCCGTCCCCCCTTTCGAAACCGGCATCCCGGAGGAAACGTTCCAGTTCCTCCTTTTCCTCCCGCGAGAAGATTCTGGGGACAAGAACGGAAAGATGCATGACGGGGGCCCGCCTCAGGGGGTCTTTCCCGTGGGGGGAAAGACGATTTCATCGGGGGCATCCCGGAGGGGAAGCCGGAGGATCGCTTCCTCGAAGGTCATCCGCCGTTCCGCCAGGGCGAAGAAGGCGGTTCCCAGGGCGTGGATCAGGAGGCTCCGGACGTCGTATCCCGGGTTCCCGGTAAAGAAATTGACCAGGGAATTGATCCGGAAGATCGTTTTCACCCGCCGCGCCCTGGAGGGAAGCCCGAGTCTCAGGGAACGTCCCATGAGACCGAGGGCGAACTTGATCTCCCCGGTGACCTGGAGGAGCACATGGTGGAGAAAGGCCGGTTCGTTCTCCTCCGCGGCGAGGCGCTCGCAAACCTTCCGCTGGATCGTGCGGCACCAGCCCTCCCGGAGCCACCGGTCCCCCTCGTCGCCGAAAAGGCCCCGATGGACATGGTGGGCATACTCGTGGGCCAGGTACGACTGGAAGGGGATCTCCCCCAGCTCCTCCATGTAAATGGTGGCGTTTCCCCGGCCGTCGTCGCTGCACCGGCAGCTGTGCTCCAGGTTCAGACGGAGTCTCCGCCGGTAGATCAGGGGAAAGGCGAGGAGAAAAAGCAGGACCGCCCGGACGAACCACACGGCGGGATCTTCCGCGGGGTGTCCGAGGGTCAGGTAGAAGAAGAACAGGATGATGGGGAGGAGCACGCCGTACAGCCTCAGGGTGAGAAACCGGAGCCTCCGAAGGTTCCCCCTGAGGACGAGGGCGGGTCGCCCGACGGCGGGACGGCCGCTTCCGAGGAGATCCGCGGTGATCCCGGCCACCCGGTCAAGAAGGGCTCCTGCCCTCTCCTCCGTCCGTACCGGGGCGCCGAAGCCCTTCAGGGGCAGGGAGCGGCGCCTTTCATCGAACTCGAGAAGGACGTCCAGGAGCTCATAAAAGGCGTCCACGGTGGTGAGGGCTTTCGGAAGGAGCTGCGCGGACTGCGGGGACGATCGTCTGCTACCCACGGGAACCGGACCTCGAGGCGATGTTCATTGGGACATCTTTGATGAACTCGTAAAAAAGCCGAATCAACACTTTTTCGAACGGCAAAGTAAAAAGCTCCATAGGCAAGGCGCCCGAATCGCGAGGACTGAGGCGTACTTATGGTACGCCGCAGGGACGAGGGATGAAGGGCAACGCAGCATATGGACTTTTTACGAAGCCGTCACCTTTTACAGGATCGCGGGGCGTCATGTAAAGGAAAAGCGCCCGGCGGAGGGGCTACGACACGGTGAGGATGCCCAGGCTGTCCGTGCCGCCCGCCGCCCCCCGGTGTTTTCCCTCGGTGACCGGAACCCGGTCCCCTTTTCGGAGAAGCCCCGCTTTTGCCATTTCCCCCAGGACACGCTCCTCCGTCCACGGTGCCCCCCCTTCCGGAGAAAACAGGGGAAAAACGCCGTGGGAAAAGGCGAGAAAGCGGACGACCCCCTCTTTCCCCGAAAGCGGGACGATCCAGGCCCCGGGCTTGAAACGGGAGATCCTCCGGGGGGTGTTGCCCCCCGTCGTCGGGGTGAGGATCAATGGGGACCGGAGGGCTTCCGCCGCTTCCGCCGCGTTCAGGGAAACCATGTCGGAGACGGAGATCTCCTGTTTCAGGATCTCCCCCTTGAGCCTTTCCAGGACGCTCACGTATCCGGGGAGGATTCCCCGGTCCCCCTCCACCGACCGGGCGATCCGCGCCATCATCTCCACCGTTTCAACGGGAAACTGTCCGACGGCGGTCTCCTCGGAAAGCATGAGCGCGTCCGTCCCGTCGAGGACGGCGTTCGCCACGTCGGCGACCTCCGCCCGCGTGGGTCTCGTGAAATGTTCCATGGCCTTCAGCATCTGGGTGGCCGTGATCACGGGACGGCACCGGAGATTGGCCTTGCGGATCAGCTTCTTCTGCAGGAGGGGAAGTTCGTCGATGGGGACCTCCACGCCGAGATCCCCCCGGGCCACCATGACGCCGTCGGCCGCATCGAGAATGCCGTCGATGGCATCCACCGCTTCCCTCCGCTCGATCTTGGCGATCACGAAGACCCGCTTCCCTTTTCCCGCCGCATGGCGGCGGAGCTTGTCCACGTCCGAGGCGTCCTTCACGAAGGAAATGCCGAAGGTGTCGATTCCCATTTCGAGCGCCGTGTCCGCGAGCGCGAGATCCCGGTCCGTCACGGCCTCCAGGGAGAGGGAGGCGCCGGGGAGATTGAGCCCCTTTCCAGACAGGAGTTCCCCTCCCACGTTGACCCGGCAGAGAACGGCGCCCTTGCGGACCCCGAGGACCTGAAGCTCTATGTACCCGTCGTTCATGTAGACAAGGTTTCCGGGACGGACGCTTTCGGCAAGACGGGGGTAGGACACGGGGATGAATCCGGCCGGTTCCCCGGCGTTTTCCGGGGCCAGGGTCACCCGGTCGTTCTTTTCCAGGAACCTCCGTCCCGACGGGAGCGTCCCCACGCGGATCTTCGGCCCCGGAAGGTCGGCGAGGACGGCCACCGTTCTCCCCGTCGCCTTCTCCGCTTTCCGGATGTTTTCCACGGCCTCCCCGTGTTCCGCCGCCGTTCCGTGGGCCAGGTTGAGCCTCGCCACGGACATCCCCCGGAGGATCATCTCCGACAGTGTCGAGGCGGACCGGCAGGACGGCCCGACGGTGCAGACGATTTTCGTTTTCTGTCCGGGAAAGGAAAACACGACGGCCTCCTTGTCAGGAAGAACTATGTACCACCACCGGCGCTCCCCCGCAAGAACGGATTGAAAAAAGGCCCCCGAACCGTTATAGTTTTTCCTGTCGCCAGGGGCATGCCGGCATGTCCCTTCCTCCGGACGGAACGGCTCCCGCCGCCCCGTTCCATCGGGCCGTCCGGATTCCCGTTCCTTCCTCCCTTCCGCTCTCGTGCCGGACCATACCGGATCAAGCGCCTTCGGTCCCCTTGCGCCCCCGGTCCCTTTCCCGGGAAAGGCGGCGTACGGGATCTTCGGAATCGACGGGGGAAAACAGGGGGTCCCCCGTTCAAAAAACCCATAAGGAGGGAGCCATGCATCCACTGGACGGAGTGAAGATTCTCGACCTGTCGAATTACGTTCCCGGCGCGCTTTGCACCATGATTCTCGCGGACATGGGCGCGGAAGTGATCAAGATCGAGCCGGCGGCGCCCTTTCCCATGGAAGACATGGGATACTCCTCGAAGGGCGAGGAGAAGCGGCGAAAGGCCGCCTTTTTCACGCTCAACCGGAACAAGAAGAGCATGGGGCTCAATCTCAGGGCCCCCGAAGGGAGGGAAATCTTCCACCGTCTCGCCCGGAAGGCCGACGTCGTCATCGAAGGCTACCGTCCCGGGGTCGTCCAGCGCCTCGGAGTGGACTACGACACGCTCCGGGTCATGAACCCGGGCGTCATCTACTGCTCGTTGAGCGGTTACGGCCAGGACGGTCCCTACCGCCTCTACTCGGGCCACGACATCAATTACATCTCCATCGCCGGCGTTCTGGGAGTCATCGGCCCCGCGGAAGGCCCGCCGTCGGTTCCCCTCAACCTCATCGCCGACTTCGCCGGCGTTTCCCTTTACGGCGCCGTCGGAATCCTTCTGGCCTACATCGCCCGGCAGAAAACCGGGGAAGGCCAGTACATCGACCATACCTACATGGAGGGGGCCCTTCATCTCCTCACATGGTTCACCCAGGACTGCCTCTACAACGGGACGATCCTGAAACGGGGCGAATCGTGGGCCGCCGGCACCTACCCCTACTACGCCGTGTACGAGACGAAGGACGGAAAGTACCTTTCCATCGGGTGCCTCGAACCCCATTTCTGGGACAACCTCTGCCGCGTTGTCGGACGGGAGGATTTCAGCTCCCATCCCTGGTCCATGGACACCACGTTCCGGAAACCCGGCGGACAGCACGACAAGATGTTCCGCGTTCTCAAGGAGATCTTCCTGACGAAGACCAGGGACGAATGGTTCGATCTCCTCGCCCCCAAGGATGTCCCCGTGGGCAAGGTCTACGCCATGGACGAGGTCTTCACCGACCCCCAGATCCTGGCGCGGAAGATGGTCGTCGAACTGGAGGACCCGAAACTCGGGAAGATCCGCCAGGTGGGCATTCTTCCGAAGCTTTCCAGTACGCCCGGCTCCATCCGGTCCCTCCCGCCCCTCCACGGGGACCACACGGACGAGATTCTCCGGGGGGCGGGCTATTCGGAAAAGGAGATCGGCGAGTACCGGGGAAAAGGCATCGTCGGGTAACGGAAAGGCCCGTCCCGGTCCGGAAGATCAGCACAGACGGTGGAGGCCGCAGCGCAGCACCTGCCCCGCCCTGCTGCCGTCCCTGTAGACCGTGATACCCTTGCATCGAAGCTCGTGGGCCAGGAGAAACGCGTCACGGACGGCCTCCCTGCCGGCGGAAGCGGGGAAGTTCACCGTCTTGGAAACGGCGTTGTCGGTGAACTTCTGGAAGGCCGCCTGGATCCGGACGTGGAATTCCGGGGGGATTCCGCAGGCCGTCTCGAAAAGACGGCGAAGGCCGGCCGGGATCTCCTGATCGTCGGGAAGGCGACCGTTCCTCTCCACGAACCGCATCCGTTCCGGGGTCAGAAGGCCTTTCTCCCGCATCGTCTCCAGGAACAGGGGATCCGTTTCGGAGATCTCGATGTTTCCCGCCGCGATCCGGGAAGAGGACAGGCCGAAAAGGGGCTCGATCCCGGGAGAGCATCCCGCGATGAGGCTGAGCGTCCCCGTCGGGGCGAGGGTCGTCACCGTGGCGTTTCTCACGGGGGGCGCCCCCCGCCGGTCCTGGAGGCTTCCCTTGAAACGGGGGAAGGCCCCCCGTTCCCGGGCGAGTTCCCGGGAAGCCTCGCGGCCTTTCTCCTGGATGAAGGCCATGACCGATTCCGCCGTCCCGATCGCCTCCGGGGAATGGTAGGGAATGCCGAGACGGATGAGGAGGTGGGCGAACCCCATGACCCCGAGGCCGATTTTCCGGTTCCCCCGGGTCGCCGAATCGATCTCGGTCAGGGGATACCGGTTGACCTCGATCACGTCGTCCAGGAAGCGGACGGCGCAAAAGACCGTGTCCTCCAGTTTTTTCCAGTCGACGGCGACCCCCTTCCCGTCCCGGCGGACCATCCGGACCAGGTTGACGGACCCCAGGTTGCAGGATTCATAGGGCAAAAGCGGCTGTTCCCCGCAGGGATTCGTCGCCTCCAGGGCCCCCTGGTCCGGCGTGGGGTTGTGCCGGTTGATTTCGTCGAGAAAGAGGAGCCCCGGTTCCCCGCCTTCCCACGCGCAGTCCGTGATGAGATCGAAGAGGCCTGCCGCCTTCACCCTGCCCGCGGGCCGTCCCGTTCTCGGGTTGACGAGGTCGTGGAATCCGTCCTCCCGGACCTCCCGTAGGAATGAATCGGGCATTCCCACGGAAAGGTTGAAGTTGGCGAACCGTCCCGGGATTCTCTTGGCGGTGACGAATTCCTCGATGTCGGGGTGATCCACGGGGAGAACGGCCATGTTCGCCCCGCGCCGGGTCCCCCCCTGGCGGACCACGTCCGTGGCCTGGTTGAAAATCTCCATGAAGGAGACGGGACCGCTCGCCTCGCCGCCCGTCGTGGACACCCGGTCGTTTTTCGGGCGGAGCCGCCCGAAGGAAAAACCGGTCCCCCCGCCGCTCTGGTGGATGAGGGCCGTGTTCCGGACCGCGTCGAAAATGGACGCCAGGGAATCCTCCACGGGCAGGACGAAACACGCCGAAAGCTGGCCGAGGGCCCTGCCCGCGTTCATCAGGGTGGGGGAATTGGGGAGAAAATCGAGGGAGGAAAGGAGGGAGAAGAAACGGTTCTCCCAGGAAGCGGCGGAAGCGTCCGGATGAAACGTTCTTTCCGCCGCCGCCACGTGCCGGGCGACCCGGAGAAACATCTCCTCCACCGTCTCCACGACCCTTCCCCGGCCGTTTTTCGCGAGGTACCGGGCCTCGAGGATCCTGAGGGCGCTTGCGCTAAGGGAACTGTCCATGACCCGCCGTCCGTTCCGGTACGGGGATGGTCCTTACCGGAAGCAGTTTTCGAAGATCGTTTCCGCGTCTGCGGCGGAAAACTTCACCGGCGTCAGCGCGAAGAGCCCCCCCATGGTTTCCATGGCGTTCTTCACGATCGCCGCCGCTTCGTCTTTCCGTATGCCGAAGGTTTCCGGGCCGAGGCCGGCCATTCCGACACGTTCGATCAGTCTCCTGAGGGCCGTGATGAACGCGAAGGGTCGATCCCCCTCCTTCATTGCCGCCGTGTTTTCCCCCATGGCGGCGGCCATGTCGGCGAACCGGGCCGGGCTTCGTTCCGCGAGATAGGTGAAATAGGCCACGGAGGTCATGATGAGCCCCGCCCCGTGGGGGACTTCGGGATGGAAGGCGCTGATGGCGTGTTCCAGGGAATGATGGGAGATGCAGCACGACAGGGACTCGACGAACCCCGCCTCCGTGCTCGCCCATGCCAGGGCCGTCCGGGCTTCCAGGTTGCTCCCGTCCTTCACGGCCTCGGGGAGGTGCTTCGTGATGAGCCCGATGGCCTCCAGTGCGAACCGGTCGCTTGCCGGCTGGTTCGCCCGCGCCAGATAGCCCTCGGCGGCATGGAAAAAGGCGTCCATGCCCTGGTAGGCGGTGAGTTCGGGGGGCACGGAAAGCATCAGTTCGGGGTCGACGACGGAAAGGACCGGGAAGGTGCAGTCCGCCCCCCACCCGATTTTCTCCTGGGTTTCCGTCTTCGTGATCACCGTCCAGAGGTCCGACTCCGTTCCCGTTCCCGCGGTCGTGGGAATCGCCACGATGGGCAGCGCTCCGCCCAGGGGCTTCCTTCCCTTTCCCGATCCCCCGATGACATAGTCCCAGTATTCCCCCGGGTTTCTGGCCATGACGGCGATGCTCTTGGCGCTGTCGATGCTGCTCCCCCCTCCCAGGCCGATGACGAAATCGCAGCGGTTTTCCATGGCGACCCGGGCCCCCTCCTCCACGTGACGGGAGATGGGATTGGGCAGAATCTTGTCGTAAACGATGGAGGAAGCCCCGTTTTTCTCCAAGGCTGCCACGAGCCGGTCCAGGTAGCCTTGTTTCCTCATCGAGCCCCCCGAGCTGATGACGACGAGGGCCCTCTTTCCAGGAAGAAAGGGCGTCGATCCCAGGTCCGCCAGTTTTCCCGGACCGAACAGGATTCTTGTGGGGATGAAAAAATTGAACCGCGATTTCATGGCTCCTCCTTTTTGAAAAAACGTCGGTCTGTCGGATCGCGGATCGGGCCTTCCGCTACTCCACTCGGCAGGGGAAGGGAAGAAGCTCGGACACCATGACCGTCCGGACGCCGCCTTGTCCGTCATCGAGAACGACGAGCGTTTCCCGGCCGAACTCGCACAGGATTTGTCGTTCCTGCGCTCCCGGGACGGCGGTCCCGCCCCCTGGAAGGAGGCTCAGGACACCCCGGAAACGGGTCTCGCCCGACGCGGCGGCATTGAGCACCGCCGCCTGGACCGCTCCCGTCGTGCAGGAGGAAAGGGCGTTCTCCACGGTGCAACCCCGGTACACTTTTCCCGAAAAACCGAGAACGGCGGCGCCCCCCTGGATTCCCGAGTAAGGCGCGTAGGCGAAACGGACGGCCTCTTCCGCCCCCTTCCTGAGCATCCCGATTTCCTCTTCCGTGAGTTCCGTCACGAACCATTGGCGGTAGAGCCGGTCGAGGGTTCCGTTTTTCCGGATCCGTTCGAGACCCTCGTTGAGAATGCCCAGGAGTTCGGTGTCCCCCTTCCGGACCGCGTAGTGGAGCGTCGAGGCCCGCAGCGGCGTGCTCACCGGATAGACGCCCGACCATCCTTTTTCCCGCAGATTGTAGAAAGCGGTGTCTTCCGATCCTGCGAACGCGTCGGCGTCGCCCCGGACCAGCACCTGGAGGGCGTCGGCCTCCGTCTCGTACAGGACGGGCGTCACGCCCCTTTCCTCGAGGATCTTCTGATAAAGGGAGCCCTTCTGCGTGGCGACCCGTTTCCCCTTCAGTCCGGAAAGAAAACGGACCTGGCCCCGGTCGGAGGAAAACAGGGAAATCCGCAGATCGGAGAGGGGCGCCGCCGGGAAGAGATAGAGGGCTTCCCGCTCCTTCGTCTTCGCCATCCCCGAGGTCATGTGGACGGTCCCCCTTCTCAGATCCTCCTGGACCTCCGCCCACTGGAGGGGTTTGTAGATGACGGTGGCGTCCCGGTTTTCCAGGATGGCCCTGAGAACGTCGATGTCGAACCCCTCCGGTTTTCCGTCCCGGATGAAGGTATGGGGCGGATAGTCCCCGTCGAATCCGTAAACGATTTCCCGCCCGGCGGAAGCTCCCTGGACGGGGAAAAGGCAGCACAGGGCGAGGGCCAGGAACACGGCGAACCGTTCTTTCATGGAAGTTCTCCTGCCGGAAGGATCCGGGACATCGCGAAATCATATCGATGATGCTTCATTCCGCCGATTGAGGCAAGAGAAAAGATCGCTCCAGCGTCCTCGACAAAGGGACCTGCAGCAGACGGTTATGCGCGGGGTTCATGAAAAATACGGGTGCCGGGAGATCGAAGAGGGCTCCGCTCACGGTTTTGCGCCGTCTTTCATACGGCGATTCAGGACAGTGAAACACCGGTGAGGGTTATATCGTTTCCCGGAAAGGATGTCCGCGATGATTTCCAATCGGAACATCATGAAAACAGGAAGCAAGACACATGGTGTCTTGCTCCCTGTTGCTTCTAGATTGCCGACCTCCGTCTTCTCAGATAGTAGACCGAGGTTATTCCCAAAAGAACCATGAAGAGGATCATTCCCCACGTGTTCATCGCGGGAATCGGGGCTTCGTATGCATACAGCGTATTTTCGCCATTGCTCCCGCTCGCGGCGGTCACCACGACGCCGACCGGACCCGGAGCGCCGGCGGAGGGCACCGTCGCGGTGATGCTCGACCCGCTCACCACCGTGACATTCATGGCAGCGACGCCTCCGAACGTCACGCCGGTGACTCCGGAAAAATTCGTCCCGGTGATCGTCACGGTATTGCCGCCGGCCATCATGCCGGAGGCCGGCGAGACCAGGGTCACGGTAGGCGGCGGCAGGATCAGCTGGACATTGTCGAGGCCGATGACCTCGTGTCCGCTCACGTTGGCGCCGTTGATAAACCCGAGCCGAACGGTCGTGCCGGCAACGGCTGTCACGTTCTTGGTGATTGTGAATGTCGTCAGTGTGGCGTCCGGGGTGCTGGTGCAGTACTGCGTGACGGCGCCTCCGATCGGAGACGAGCCGATCATGGGAATCGATGCCGTGGAATACAGCCCTATGAATCCGCCTGTGTTCGAGCAGCCGTCATTGCCGGCCTTGGCGCCGATGTCATACTTGAGTGTCAGCAAGGTCGCTCCCGCCGGAATCGCGATGTCCTGATAAAGCGTGCAATTCACCCGGGAGGGCGTTCCCGACGTCGATTGAACACTGCCGAGGACGATCTCGGTCCCGTCGGTGGCCGGGAACCCCGGCGTGCTCGTAAGCGTCTCCGTTCCGGGAGCCGTCGCCGCGTTGTAGCTTCCGGTGCCCGAGGCGCCCGATTCGTTGGCCAGGCCCCAGGACCAGTTGCTCAAGCCGCTTTCAAAAGAACCGTTCACCACGAGATCTATGTCGGCAAATGCCGCGGCGCCTGGCCAGACCAGGATCGAAGCAATCACCAAAACGATAATACCCCTCCTCATGGGACCCCCTTTAGAAAAGGAACGTGCTTCTTTTATTCGTGAGTTAAGTGTAAAGAAAACGAGAGTTGATTGTCAATAATAATAATAACTAAGGCGGGCGTCTCCTTCATCTGAGGTTAAGACTGGCTTCAGGGACGACCTTATATAATTTCCTCCCAAATCCTTTGGTCTCACAGTAGACGAACCTGCCGGCGTTCTTCAACCGGCCTTTACTCAAAATATCCGGCGTGGTCATTGGCATCGATCAATGAGCCGGATTTCAACCGCCGCACACAGAATCAAAGCATCCAGCGTTGGTGGCAATGGAGCTGTCAGTATGTATCCGATCCTGAACGCCATTGGATTGATCGGTTCCTGCGCTTCCGCCAACGCCGGCACATCCGAATCGTCATCGAGCCGGCTGAAAACCCCTTGAAGCCGGCAGCCGGAAACGGCTTCAGCAGGCGGAAGAGCGCTGCGGCATGGAAGATTCTCAGATCCGGCAGGGTTTGCATGAAGATGAAGGCGGCAGGCATGGACGTGGAGACGGTTGAAATGGGACGGACGGCGTCCGTTTCAGGCCGGCCCTTCGGGATCGGAGGGGCATGTGGCAAGCCGGCGGATACGGACGACGAAAATTGCTTGCAAGGTCTGTCTTTTTTTCTTAGATAATACTGTTGGCAGGCATTTCATCGGATGGAGGTGCGTACATGGCGGGGCTCATCATCTGGAAAAATGAGGAATTGAACAAGATCAAGAGGGATCTGGACCGGCTCATGAACCGGCTTCGGGACGAAATGGATGGATCCCTTTTCCCCGTGTTTTCCCGCCGGGCTTCGTCGGTGGACATGGCGGAAACGGACCAGGCCATCGTGATCCGGGTCGAGCTGCCTGACATGAAGCCGGAGGACCTGCGCATTTCGCTCCACGGCGAGGCGCTCGAGATCCGGGGGGAGGTGACGGAAAAAGTCCCAAACGGGGAAGCGTCTTTCGGCCTCCAGGAGCATCGCTACCGGTCTTTCGAACGGATCATCTCCCTTCCCTGCCGGGTGAGCGCCGACGAAACGGAGGCGACCTTCAAGGACGGCGTCCTCCGGATCGTCATGCCCAAATGCAAGCCCGACAGGGCCCGAATGCTTGAAATCAAGAAACGCTGAAACGGACCCACCCACGGACGGTCCCTCCCGCCGGGGCGGAAGGGCGATCATCGAAAACGCACAGGAGTCCCATCATGGAAACGACAGGTACGGACAGGAAAGTTCCCGTGGAAAAACTCAGGTGGCGGATGGACCCCTCGCGGCTCCCCTTCGATACGACGGATGGGGCGGAGCCGCTCAAGGAGATCATCGGCCAGGAGAGGGGGGTGGAAGCGCTCCGCTTCGGGATCGGAATGAACCGCGAAGGATACAACGTGTTCGTCACCGGCTCCGCCGGATCGGGCCGCCTTTCCACGGTGGAAAGGATTCTCGAGGAAATCGTCTCGACGTTGACCGACATCCCCGACGACCTCTGCTATGTCAACAACTTCAAGAGTCCCGAGGCGCCCGTCCTTCTGCGTTTCCCGGCGGGACAGGGCTCCCGTTTCAGAAACGACGTCCACGGGTACCTGGAAACCCTGAAAAAGGAAATCCCCCAGTTCTTCGAAAGCCAGGATTACCTGAGCCGCAAGAAGGAGATCCTGGACCAGTACGAAGCCAAAAGCCGGAGTTTCTTCAAGGACCTGGACAAGAAAGTCCGGGAGGAGGGATTCGCCCTGGTGGATGTCCAGATGGGCCAGATGACCCGTCCCGACGTGGTCCCCCTCATCGACGGGAACCCCACCCACATGGACCAGCTGGAACAGATGGTCGAGAAAGGGCGGTTTCCCAGGGAGGAGTACGAGGCCCTTCAGAAAAAACAGGCGGGGCTCAAGGAGGAAATCGGCCAGATCTTTCGGGAAATCCGGGTTCTCCAGAAGGAGATTCAGGAAAATGTGGAAAAACTGGACCGGTATCTTTTCGTCAAGGTCGCATCGGAACGGATGGCGCCGCTCCGGGAGGCATACGGCAACGCCAAGGTCAGCGGCTATTTCGACGACATGATCGAGGACATGGCCAGGGACATGCAGGCGTTCATGCCTCGTCCCCAGCCGGTGCCCGGCCTTCCCTTCGTAATCCCCGAGGGGGACACCCTTCAACCCTACCGGGTGAACCTTCTCGTGGACAACGGCCACCTGGAGAAACCGCCCATCCTGATCGAGGACTTCCCCACCTACCGGAATCTTTTCGGCAGCATTGAAAGGGTCATGGACCGGAGCGGCGTCTGGCGGACCGATTTCAGCAGGATCAAGGCCGGCTCCTTTCTCCGGGCCAACGGCGGCTTCCTGGTCCTGAACCTTCTCGACGCCATCATGGAGCCAGGCGTCTGGGCCGCCCTGAAACGGTCCCTGAAAACGGAAAAAATGGAGATTCAGACCTACGATCCCTTTTACATGTTCACCACGACGGGGATCAAACCGGAACCCATCGACATCGCCGTCAAGGTCGTGGTCATCTCCGATCCTTATCTGTATGCCCTTCTCTTCGCCCACGACGAGGACGTGAGAAAAATCTTCAAGGTCCGGGCCGACTTCGACACGGTCATGGACAGGACGGACGATTCGATCGGGAAATTCATCTCCTTTCTCCGGTTGAAGACGGAGCAGGAGGGCCTCCGGCCGCTTGACCGATCCGCGGTGGCGGCGGTGACCGAGCAGGCCGTGCGGATGGCGGAAAGACAGGAGAAGATTTCGACGAGCTTTCCCGCCATCACCGATCTCCTGCGGGAGGCCGATTACTGGGCCGCCCGGGAAAACGCGCCGGTCATCGGAGAAATCCACGTCGACCGGGCGATCGAATCGAAAATTTTCCGTTCCAACCGGATCGAGGAGCGGATCCAGGAAATGATCGACCGGGGAACCCTTCTCATCGACGTCCGGGGAAGCGTCGTCGGCCAGGTGAACGGCCTCGCCGTGTTCAGCATGGGCGATTTCACTTTCGGAAAGCCCTCGAGGATCACCGCCGTGACTTCCATGGGGAAGGCGGGCATCATCAACATCGAAAGGGAAGCCGATCTTTCGGGAAACACCCACAACAAGGGGGTCCTCATCCTCGGCGGCTACCTCCGGAACAAGTACGCCCAGGACAAGCCCCTGGCCATGAGCGCAAGCATCGCCTTCGAGCAGTCCTACGGCGGCGTAGACGGAGACAGCGCGTCCTCCACGGAAGTCTACGCCCTCCTGTCCAGCCTGTCCGGTGTTCCCCTGAGGCAGGATCTGGCAGTGACCGGCTCGGTGAACCAGAGGGGCGAGGTCCAGGCCATCGGGGGGGTCAACGAAAAAATCGAAGGGTTTTTCGACTGCTGCCGCCATCCGGGGATGACGGGGGACCAGGGCGTTCTGATCCCGGAGAGCAACGTGAAGGATCTCATGCTCCGGAAGGACGTGGTCAAGGCCGTCGAAGAGGGGAAATTCCACGTCTATTCCGTCCGGACCATCGACGAGGGCATCGAAATCCTGACCGGGCGGCCGGCGGGGGAAAAAGGCCCCGACGGCACCTACCCCGAGGGTTCCATCAATGACCTGGTGGACCGGAAACTGAGAGATCTGGGGGAAAGGATTCAGAAGTTCGGCGAGATTCAAGGAAACGGTGAGAAATCCCGAAAGGAATGAACGGAACACCCGGGAGGGCGCGCCGATGACGTCCCCTGCCCGGCCGAACGACAGGAAAGGATTTTCCGGAGCAAAACGGATGGATTCATGGACGCTCCCTCCCGATGCCGTCGAGGGTGACCTCGAACACTCGGAGCAGGACTACCGCACGATTTTCGAAACCGCCGGGTCGGGAATGGCCGTTATCGAGAAGGACATGACCGTCTCCATGGTGAACCGGGAGTTCGAATGCCTCACCGGATACGGGAGGAAGGAACTCCTCGGAAGACCGTGGACCGAATTCGTGGCCCCCGGCGACCTGGAGAAGATGAAGTCCTGTCATTCCCATCTGCGGGACCACCCCGGCGAGGCCCCCGGAAAGTACAGCCTGTCGCTGCTCGACGGAAAGGGCGTCTGGAAGGAAATGTTCGCCACCGTCAACGTCATTCCGGAAAGCGGCCGGATCGTGGCGTCCTTTTTCGACATTTCCGAACTGAAACGGCTGAACCGGGCCCTCGAGGACACCCAGCGGAAGTACCGTCTTCTCGCCTACAACGTGAACGACGTGATCTGGACCCTGGACACCTCGTTGCGCTACACCTATGTCAGCCCCTCCGTTGAAAGGATCCGGGGATACCGGGTGGAGGAAATGCTGAACCAGCCGCTCAGGAATTTCCTCGCCCCCTCTTCGATCGACGCTGCGGAGGCTTTCTTTCTCGAGGAACTGGTCACCGCGGGTCCGGACAAGGAGATCCGATACCGGGAACGGACCCTGGAGGTGGAGGTGACCCACCGGAACGCCGCCAACCGCTGGGCGGAACTCAAGATCACGGCATTCCTGAACGAGGAAGGATACCCCAGGAGTTTCCTCGGCGTCAGCAGGGACATCACCCAGCGCAGAAAAGCGGAACTGGCCCTCAGGGAAAGCGAGGACCGGTATCGCGCCATCGTTCAGGATCAGATGGAACTGGTCTGCCGGTGGCGGCCGGACGGGACGCTGACCTTCGTCAATGACGCCTGTTGCCGTTACTTCGGAGAGGACGGGGAAACCCTCCTCGGAAAAAACTTCCTCCAGTGGCTTCCGGAAGAGGTCCGATGGGAGCGGAAGACGCGGGCGGCCGCGCTCGGACCGAACCGGCCCGTGGAAATCATCGAGCACCGCATCGTCGACCGGAACGGGGAAACCCGGTGGCTCCAGTGGACCGACCGGGTCATCCCGGACCGTACCGGACGGGGTGTGGAGATCCAGTCGGTGGGCCGGGACATGACGGAAAGGCACAAGACGGAAGAGGCGCTCCGGAAATCGGAGCGGCTTCTGGCCGACATCATCAATTTCCTCCCCGACGCCACGCTGGCCGTGGACCTGGAAGGCAGGTTGATCGCGTGGAACCGCGCCATCGAGGAGATGACCGGGGTCTTCGCCGGTGACATTATCGGAAAAGGCAATTACGAGCATGCCCTGCCCTTTTACGGCTGCCGGAGGCCCATGCTGGCCGACCTCGTTCTGAACCCGGACCAGGAGATGGAAAAACACTACACCTTCCTGGAGCGGGAAAAGGATCTCCTCGTCGTCGAAACGGATCTCCCGTTCATGAGGGGACGGAACCGCTGCATGTGGGGAAAAGCGAGTCCCATCTACGACCAGGACGGCGCCATCGTCGGGTCCATCGAGTCCATCCGGGACATCACGGAAAGAAAGCGGATGGAGAACGCCCTCATCGCCAGGGAACGGGAACTGGACAGCAAGTCCCGCTACCTGGAGGAGGCGAACACGGCCCTCAACGTTCTCCTCAAGCACATCGAGAAGGACAAGGAGGAAATCCGGGAAAACATGTTCGTCAACATCAAGAAACTCCTGGTCCCCTATCTCGAGAAGCTCGGGATGAGCTCCCTTTCCCCGGAGCAGAGGGCCTGTCTGGACATTCTCCGTTCAAACATGGAAAACATCACGTCCCCCTTCCTCGCGAACATGACCGTGCGGCTGTACAACCTGACACCGAGGGAAGTCGAGATCGCCCGGCTGATCCGGGAGGGAAAGACGACCAAGGAGATCGCCGGCATGCTCCATCTTTCCGCCCGGTCGGTGGACTTCCACCGGCTGAATATCCGCCGGAAGCTGAAACTGTGCGAGCGGAAGTCAAACCTCCGGTCCACCCTTCTCTCCTTTTCATAATGCTGGCATAACCCCAGTATATTCTCCGTAATCGTTTCGTATTGTGTCACCGGTTCTGCCCGTTTATAGTGCATGTAAATGACTGGATCCGGGAGCCGGAAGACATGGAAGAAGGAAGAGTCAAATGGTTCAACGATCGTAAAGGATACGGATTCATTCAGACGGAAGGCAGGGCGGAGGACATTTTCGTCCATTACAACGCCATCCAGATGGACGGATACCGGAAGTTGAAGGGCGGCCAGCGGGTCGCTTTTGAAATCACGGAAGGCCAGAAGGGGCTCATGGCGATCAACGTGCGCCCCCTGTAACGAGATACGCGGGGAAAAAGGAGGCGGAGGCATCCCCGATTTGCGGGATGCCCCGATCCCCGCATTTCCATCGACCGGTTCTCAGGACCGTTTTCCCGCCCCACGGCGGATTCCCGTTCGCACCGTTCCCCGTTTCCTCACCCTCGCGTCAGGGTAAAGGACAATCGTTACGGTTCGCAATCCATTAACATCCATCGAGTTTTCCATCTTCCCCCGGAAAGCCTGACATCCGCGCCCGCCGGAAGGACCCCTGCGGCCGGGCCCGTAAAAATTTTCTTGACCCCCATGTAGTAACCAGATATAGTGGTTACTATTCGGAGGTATCCACGGTGCATCCCTCGTCGTCATCCCGATACGGCAGGTTCCGGTTCGACGCCGGGAGCCTGGCGCTGAACTTCGTCGCCACGGTGCGGCATCGCGGGTCCAGGCCCCGCGATCTCCTGTCCTCTCCCGAAGGCCTCGTCCGCTGGTTCGGGCTAGCGGCGCCCCATATCGCCGTTTCCGCCGTTTCCGCCGGGGATCACGAAAAGGCCCTCCTCCTCCGGGAGGCCGTCCACAGGACCTTTCGTTCCCTCATCCGGAACGAGCCGCCCGACCCGCGGGACGTGGACCTCGTCAACGAATGGGCGTCCCACCCCCCTTCCCATCCCCGGATCGAAACCCCTTCCCTCGAGGTGCGCTGGGTGTGCGCCGATCCCGTCGGATCGGTCCTTTCCGAAATCGCCCGGGACGCCGTCACGATCGCAGGCAGCGGCGCGCGATCCCGCCTGAAGATGTGCGACAGCGAAAGCTGCCGGATGCTTTTCCTCGACAACTCGCCCCCGAACCGCCGGCGGTGGTGCGCCATGTCCATCTGTGGAAACCGGGAAAAGATCCGTTCGTTCCGCAGCAGGAAGAAGGAATCGGAAAGAAAGGGACCTTCCTCCGAGGGAAAATGATCGTCCCCCCGCGCCGCACGCCGGTGCGGAAGGCGGGATCCTCCCGGAATCGGCCGGGTGCGGGGACCACGGAAACCCATCACAGGAAAGGAGCAGTGTCATGGAAGTATCCGAAGCCATCCGCGGAAGAAGAAGCATCAGAAGATTCAAGGCCGATCCCGTTCCGAAAGAGGTTCTGGAAAAGATCCTCGATCTCGCCCAGTGGGCGCCGTCGGCCATGAACGGACAGGACTGGAGGTTCATCGTCGTCCTGGGCCCCGAGAAGGAAAAGCTCCTGAAGATCACGGGAAGCGCATTCGAGAGCTTCCGGCCGATCCTGGAGGCGAATTTCAGGGACAAACCCCGGGTTGTCGAAGCGGCGAAAACGTTCCTGGAGACCATGGGCGGCGCCCCCGTCGTCATCCTGGCCTACGGCGGCAGATTCCCGAGCGGGGAAGAGGACCCCCACAGCGTTTCCCTGGCCGTCCAGAATCTTCTTCTCGCCGCCCATGACGCCGGGCTCGGCGCCGTCTGGGCGGACGCGGCGGTCTTCTACAGGGAAAAGGAAATCAACGCGCTCATGGGAATGGAGGGCAGGAAGCTCGTATGCCTCATTCCCGTCGGCTACCCGGACGAGGCCCCCAAGGCGCCCCCCCGGAAGGAGGGAAGGGTGCGGTGGGTCGGTTTCTGACAACGGCGGTTTCATGAACGCCATCGGAGGAAGGAGGATGCCATGTCGAAAAACCCGTTGCCGCAACCCGTCAGAGCATGCGTTTTCGATGCGTACGGTACCCTTTTCGATTTCAATTCCGCCGCGGGGAAGTTCCGCGGCCGCCTGGGCGAAAACGCCGACGCCGTGTCCGCCCTGTGGAGGACGAAGCAGCTCGAATACACGTGGCTGCGGAGCCTCATGCGGCGCCACGAGGACTTCCGGCGGGTGACCGGGGACGCCCTCGATTTTGCCCTCGACACCTTCGGCATCGACGACAGGAAGCTGAGGGAGGACCTCATCGGCGCATACATGAACCTGGACTGCTACCCCGACGTCCCGGAGACGCTCCGCCGCCTCAGGGAAAGGGGCCTCAGGCTCGCCGTTCTCTCCAACGGCTCGCCGCCCATGCTGGAAAGCGCCGTGAAAAGCGCCGGCCTTGCGGAACTGTTCGACCACGTTCTCTCCGTGGAGGCGGTGGGCGTCTACAAGCCCGATCCGCGGGTGTACGGGCTTGCCGGGGATGCGCTGAAAACGCCGCCCGGGGAGATCGTCTTTCTTTCCGCCAACGCCTGGGACGCCGCCGGAGCGGCAAGCGCCGGGTTGAAGGTGGCCTGGATCAACCGGTTCAACCAGCGCCCCGAACGCCTTCCATCGCAGCCGGACCGGGAAATCCGCTCCCTCTCGGAGCTTCCCGCCCTTCTGGGATTGTAGTGTTCCGGGGAGACGCACCCTCGAAGGCGGCGCGTCTCCCCCTTCCCTGCTCTCCCTTCCCGTGAACGATTCCTTGACAGAATCCGTGAATAATTATATATGAACATGTATTCATATGTAAGAAGGGAACCATGACGAAACGAAAGGATGACGTCTGCGAGGTTTTTTGCATCAACGAGGGGAAAGTGGCGTCCGCGAGGGCGTCCATGAAGCCCGACGGAACCGTCTTCCGTCTGGCGGCGGTCTTCAAGGTTCTGGGAGATCCCACGCGGACCAGAATCATATCGGCCCTCCTCCAGGAGGAGCTGTGCGTGTGCGATCTGGCCTGCCTCGCCGGCATCTCCCCCTCGGCCGTCTCCCACCAGCTCCGGGTCCTGAGAAACATGAACCTCGTCAAGTACCGCAAAGAAGGCAGGATCGCCTACTACAGCCTGGACGACGACCACATCGCCTCGATCCTCACGGCGGGGCTGAAACACGTGGAGGAATAATTTTTTTGGACCATTATATGAATATCTGCTCATATATAGCAAAATTGGGCCATGACGGCCGCAGGCGGAAAGGAACCGTGTAGACCGTGGAAAGAACAACCTTCAAAGTGAGGGGCATGGATTGCGCCGAGGAAACGAATGCGCTCCGCCGGACCGTGGGATCGCTGTCCGGGGTCACGGACGTGACCTTCAACCTCCTGCAGGGCACCATGACCGTCACGGCGGCGGAAGGCGCCGCCGGCGAACGGGACATCCTGTCGGCGGTGGAGCGCGCCGGGATGAGCGCCCGGCCCGCAGGCGACGGGGACCGCTCCCCTTCCCCGGCCTCCGCCGGGACATTCTGGCGGTCGCACGGCCGCGCCGTCCTGTGCGCGGCAAGCGGCGTCTCAGCCGCCGCCGGCTTTCTCTCCCACTGGATCCTGAAGGGGAGCCTCGCCGACGCCCTCATGGGAGGCGGATGGAACGGGGCGCATCCCCTGCCGGCCGTCTCCATCGCCCTTTATCTCGCCGCGGTGGCCGCCGGAGGGTGGTTCGTCTTTCCGAAGGCCGCTTCCGCGCTCCGCCGCGTCAGCGCCGACATGAACCTGCTCATGACCATCGCCGTCCTGGGCGCCGCCGTCATCGGCGAGTGGTTCGAGGCCGCCGCCGTCACGTTTCTGTTCTCCCTGTCCCTCGTCCTCGAGGCATGGAGCGTCGGCCGGGCCCGGGACGCCGTCACGGCCCTTATCGCGTCCGCCCCCCAGACGGCTCGGTACATCTGTCCCCATGACGGGGACATCATGGAAAGGCCCGTCGAGGAAGTTCCGCTCGGAGCGACGGTCCTGGTCAGGCCCGGGGAACGGATTCCCCTCGACGGGATCATCACGGATGGCGGCGCCTTCGTGAACCAGGCGCCCGTCACCGGGGAGTCCCTTCCCGTGGAAAAGCGCGGGGGCGACCCCGTGTTCGCCGGCAGCATCGACGAGGACGGCGCGATCGCGTTTCGCGTCACAAAACCGGCGTCGGACACGGTCATCGCCCGGATCGTCCGGATGGTCGAGGAGGCGCAGTCGCGGCGGGCGCCATCGGAGCAATGGGTGGAGAAATTCGCCCGTTACTACACCCCTTCCATGATTCTTCTCGCCGCCGCCGTCGCCCTCGTTCCGCCCCTCGCCGCCGGAGCAGGCTGGCAGCGCTGGTTTTACGAGGCCCTGGTGATCCTGGTGATCGCCTGCCCCTGCGCGCTGGTCATCTCGACACCGGTAAGCGTCGTCGCGGCCCTTGCCTCGGCGGCCCGCGCGGGGGTCCTCATCAAGGGGGGCGCGTTCCTGGAGGAAGCGGGACGGGTCCGGGCCGTGGCCCTGGACAAGACGGGCACGGTGACCCGCGGCATACCCGAGGTCCAGAGGATCGTCCCGCTCAACGGCCACACGGAGGAGGAGCTGTTCGACCGGGCGGCGGCGCTGGAAATCCACAGCCGCCATCCCCTGGCGAAGGCCGTCGTCCGGAAGGCCGAAGCGCTGGGCCGCACCATCGTGCCGGCGGAGCGGTACCGCGAATTCAGCGGGCGGGGCGCCCAGGGTTCGATCGCGGGGAGGACCTTCTGGATCGGTTCGCGCAGGCTTCTCCAGGAAAAGGCGATGGAGGACGGCGGGATCCGCCGGTCGATCGACGCCCTGGAGGACGACGGACACTCGGTGGTCGTTCTGGGAAACGACGGCCATGTGTGCGGCCTCATCGGCGTGGCCGACGGCGTCCGGAAGAACGCCCCGTCCGTCGTCGCCGACCTGAAACGGGCCGGCGTGAAAGAGGTCTTCCTCCTCACGGGGGACAACGGGGGCACGGCCCGGGCGGTGAGCGAAAGGATCGGGGCCGACGGATTTCTGGCGGAGCTTCTCCCGGGGGAAAAGCTGAAGGCCGTCGAGGACGCGAAACGGCGCTGCGGCTCCGTGGCCATGGTGGGAGACGGGATCAACGACGCCCCGGCCCTGGCCGCCGCGACCCTGGGCATCGCCATGGGCGCCGCGGGAACGGCCGCGGCGACGGAGACCGCCGACGTCGCCCTCATGTCCGACGATCTGACCAGGATCCCCTGGCTCATCCGCCACGGCCGCCGCACGCTTCGCACCATCCGCTGGAACGTCGGTTTCGCGCTTGCCGTAAAGCTGGCGTTCATGGGACTCGCCCTGGCCGGCATCGCCACGTTGTGGATGGCCATCGCGGCGGACATGGGGGCGTCGCTCCTGGTCATCGCGAACGCCCTGCGCCTTCTGAACGGGGAAAGGGAATTTCCATCCCCCGGATGACCGGGCTTTCCATGACGGATCCCCTTCTTCCCCCCGACCGGCCGTCCGCCCGGACCGTGCGGCGTTCGCCCCGTTCCGTGTCCCCCTGTATCCTTTTCCGCCCTCCCGTCGTCTATACGTTCAAAATCCAACCGAAAAGGAGCATGACATGGAAAAGACGTTCGGACCGATGATGCAGGGTTTCTTCAACGGGCTGTCGGAGGAGGACAGGCGGAAGATGAGGGAATGCTGCGGGAAGATGGCCGCCGCGTGCCCCTGCATGGGCGAGGGGGCCGCAAAGGAGGAGGACATGAAGTCGATGATGGAGCGGATGCGGGCGCTGTGCTGCGGCGAAAAGGGATAATCCCTCCTACAGCCAGCGTTTCCTGCGCTTGTAGGCCTTCACGTTGTCGTAGGACTTCCGTTCGCCGTCGGCCTTGGTGCCCAGGTAGAACTCACGGATGTCCGGGTTTTCCTGGAGGTCTTCCGCCTTTCCCTCCATGACGATCTTTCCGTTTTCCATGACGTACCCGAAATGGGCGATCCGGAGGGCCATCCGGGCGTTCTGCTCCACCAGGATGATGGTCGTCCCCTGTTCCTCGTTGATCCTTTTGATGATCCCGAAAATTTCCTTGACGACCAGCGGGGCGAGTCCCAGGGAGGGCTCGTCGAGGAGAAGCAGGGCAGGCTGGGCCATGAGGGCCCTCCCGATGACCATCATCTGGAGTTCCCCGCCGCTGCAGTATCCCGCCAGGGACTTCCGCCGTTTCACCAGGGCGGGGAAGTAATCGTAGATCATGGCGAGCTTCTCCGGGCCAGGCTTTTCCCGGAGGGCCGCCGTCCCCACCCGGAGGTTTTCCTCGACGGTGAGGTACTTGAAGGGCTGACGGCCCTCGAGGACCTGGATGATCCCCTTGCGGGTGATGTCCTCCGGGGCGGCGTTGGCGATGTCCGTGTCTATGAACGTGATGGAGCCGTCGGTCACCTTGCCGTTTTCCGGCTTGAGGAGCCCTGAAATCGCCTTCAGGGTGGTCGTCTTCCCCGCGCCGTTGCTTCCGAGGAGCGAAACAATCCGGTTCCTTTCCACGGAAAGGGACACCCCCTTGAGCACCTGGACCACGTCGGAATAGACGACGCTGATGTTGTTCACCTGGAGGAGTTTTTCGGTCATGGGGACACCTCAGTAGGAGAACGGCCAGAGCCGGAAGTTCGACCGGACGACCCGCCACACCTCCGCGAGCCCCTTGGGTTCGAAGAGGATGAAGAGGACGATGGCGAGGCCGAAGACGAACTGCCTAAGCGCCGCCGGATTGAGTTCCATCCCCTGAAGGAGGGGGAGGTTCGTCAGGAGGTCGAAGAGGGAGCGGAGGATCTCGTTGAGGCCGGAGATGAACAGGGCGCCGAAGACGGAGCCGGTGATGCTCCCCAGCCCCCCGATGATCACCATGGCGATGTATTCGATGGAGAGGTCCAGGTTGAACGGTTCGGGGGTGATGCTCATGGTGTAGTAGGCCCACAGAGCCCCGGCGACCCCGGCATAGAAGGAGCTGATTCCGAAGGCGAGAAGCTTGTAGGGGAACACGGGGATCCCCATGCCCTCGGCGGCCCGGTCGTTGTCCCGGATGGCCATGAAGGCCCGGCCCGACCGGGTCCGGAAGAGGTTTTTCGCCGTCCAGGTCATGAAGACGGCGAGGGCGAAGATGAGGTAGAAGAATCCCCTGTCCCCCGAGATGGGAAGGCCGAAAAGCGTGGCCTGGGGGAGAACGATCCCCATGGTTCCCTTGGTGAGCCCTTCCCATTGGATGAGGACGTATTCGATGATGAACTGGCCCGCCAGCGTGGCGATGGCGAGATACAGGCCCTTCAGGCGGACCGACGGGATTCCGAAGATCATCCCCACCGCCGCGGTGACGCACCCGGCGAGAGGGACCGCGAGAAATAGCGGGAGATGGAGGGACGTGGCCAGGATGGCCGCGCCGTAGGCCCCGACCCCGATGAACGCGCCGTGCCCCAGGGAGATCTGGCCGGTGAAGCCGATGAGGATGTTGAGCCCCACGGCGCCGATGACGGCGATCCCCGCCAGGTTGATCACGTAGAGGAAGTAGGCCGAAGAGATGAACGGAACGACGGCGAACAGGAGGACCAGCCCGGCCAGAAGCGCCGCCCGGCCGTAATCGGTCTCGAAGATCCGGAGTTCCTCCCCGTACGACTCCCGGTAGTTACCGCATGGATGAAACTGGAACCGCGCCATGGCCTTACACCCTTTCGATCTCGACCAGCCCGAACAGGCCGTAGGGTCTGACGAGAAGAATGACGACGAGCACCGCGTAGGGGATGACGTCCCTCAGGGAGGGCGACAGGTATCCCCCGGTGAACGTTTCGAGAAGCCCGATGATGAGCCCGCCGAGGATGGCCCCCCCGATGCTTTCCAGTCCCCCGAGGATCACCACGGGGAACACCTTCATCCCGATGGACGTGAGGTCGTGGACGTTGATGCCGTTGATGATCCCGAGGACGATGCCGCTCATGGCGGCGACGAGGGCGGCGATGGCCCAGGAGAGCGCGAAAACCCGCCTGACGTTTACGCCGAGCGAGAGGGCCGCCGGCTGGTTGTCCGCCACGGACCGCATGTAGATCCCCTGGGACGAGTACTTGAAGAAGAACCCGAAAAGGACGAGGAAGACGAGGCCCACGGCGGTGGACAGGACGTACACCGGGGGCACGTAGATCCCGGCGCCCCGGAAGGAGAGCCAGGAGGGAAGGAAGTCGGGGAACATGTAGAGGTTCCCTCCCCAGACGAAGAGCATGATTCCCTTGAACATGGAGGCGAGCCCGAGGGTGAGCATGATGACGAAGATCAGCGATTCCCCGATGAGGGGCCGCAGGAAGACCCGCTCGATGAGGAAGCCCAGGGCGAAGGTGCCCGCCAGCGTGAGGGGGAAGGCAAGGAGAACGGGGATCTTCGCCGAGGTGACCAGGGTGAGGAACAGGAAGGCCCCGATGGCCACGAGCTCGCCGTGGGCGAAGTTGAGGACGCTGGAGGATTTGAAGATCATGACGAACCCCAGGGCCGCAAGGCCGTAAAGGAAGCCGATGCTGATGCCGTTGATGAGAAGCTGCAGAAAGAACTCCATGTTCATTCCTCCACGGTGTGAATCCGGACGGTGGTCTCGATGACCCCCGTCCGCCCGTCCCGGTACCGGACTTTCCCCTGGACGGGGATCTCCCGCCGGTTGTCGTACATCGCCTCGATGATGTCGAGGTAGAGGCCGTAGACGAAATGTCTCCGCACCTTCCCCGTCCGGGTCAGTTCCTCGTCGTCGGCGTCCAGAAGCTTGTAGAGAAGGACGAGCTTGCGGATGTTCATGGGGCCGGGGAGTTCCCGGTTCACCCGGCGGACTTCGCCGAGGATCATTTTCTCCACTTTCGGCTGCTGGGAGAGGTCGGTGTAGGTCGTGTAGGGAATCATCCGTTCCTCCGCCCAGTTGCCCACGTTGCCCATGTCGATGTTGATGAAGGCCGTCAGGTAGGGCCGCCCCTCCCCGAAGATGACCGCTTCCTGGATGTAGGGACTGAACTTGAGCCGGGTCTCGATGAAATCGGGGGAGAAAAGGTTTCCCCCCTTGTCACGGATGACCTCGGCCTTGCGGCCGATGATCACGAGATGGCCGTTCTCGTCGATCAACCCGGCATCCCCCGTTTTCAGCCACCCGTCGGCGAAGGCCTCTTCCGTCGCCTTGTAATCCCTGAAGTAACCCTTGAAGTTTGCCTTGCTTTGTACAAGCACTTCCTTATCTTCCGACAACTTTACCTCCGCCCCGGGGAGACTCAGGCCCACCGTGTCCAGTTTCGGGGAATGGTCCGGCTGGGCCTGGAAAATCCCCCCGGCCTCGGTGAGGCCGTAGCATTGTTTCAGATTCAACCCGATGGAGCGGAAGAAGAAAATCACGTCGGGACTGATGGGATGGCCCCCGGTGAAGGCGCTCCGGATCCGGGAACATCCGACCCGGTCCAGGAGGGGCCTGAAAACGATCCTTTCCGCGACGGCGCAGGCGGCACTCCATGCCGGGGACACGCTTCCCCTCCGCATCCGGGCCTTCTCCGCCGCCCTCCCCGTCCGTTCCGAAAGTTGGAAGGCCTTTCTCTTGATCCAGCTCGAATCGGCCATCCGGACACGGATCCGGGAAGCCAGATCCTCCCAGAACCGGGAAGAGGTGATCATGACGGAGGGACCGATTTCCCGGAGGTCCTCGGGAACCGTCTCCGCCGTCTCGGGGAAGTTCATGGTGAATCCCCCCACGAGGGACACCCCCATCCCCCACATCTGGTCCACGATCCAGGCGGGAGGCGAAAGGGAAACCCAGTCGATGGCCCCCTCCCCCGGAAGGCTGTCGAGCCACTGAAGGCCCATGTGAACGAAGTTCCCGTGGGACAGCATGGCCAGCTTGGAAAGGCCCGTGGTGCCGGAGGTGAGCATCATGACGGCGATGTCCTCCTGCCTCCCCCGGGCGACTTCCTTCTCGAACCGGCCGGGATTCTCCTCCCGGCATTTCCGCCCCTCCTCCAGAAGGTCGCGGAAGCTGACGAGCCACGGATTGTCCCGGTAAGCGTTCATCCCCGTGGGGTCGACGTAGACCACCCTGTTCACCTGGGGGATCTTTTCCCGGATCTCCAGGAGCTTGTCCACCTGCTCCTGGTCCTGGGCGACGATGACGGAAGCCTGGATCCGCTGGATGACCTGGGAAAGCTCGTCCGCCACGGCGGAGCTGAAAAGATTGACCGTGACGGCACCCAGGGACTGGGCCCCCAGTTCGGCGAAGAGCCACTCGGAGCAGTTTTCCACGATGAGCCCCGCCGTTTCGCGCCTCCGGAGGCCGAGGTTCTTGAACCCCATGGCCGTGTCCGCCACCCGCTCCGCGTACTCCCGCCAGCTGAGGGTGTGCCAGATCCCGTAGGCTTTCTCCCGGATGGCCGGGGTCCCCTGCGTCCCCGTTTCCGCCTGCCGGAGAAGCATCTGGGGAAGGGTGCACTTCCGGAGGAAGGCTTCAGCCTCCTCCTTTTTCCGGTTCTCCGCGGAAAACATCCTGGCCATGGTCAACCCTCCTCCGAAGGCCCCAGGTAGGCCCTGGTCACCTCGGGGTCGTCCTGGATCTCCCCGGGGGTCCCCTCGGCGAGCTTCTCGCCGAAATTGAGAACGGCGATCCGCTCTGAAAGGCTCATGACGATGGACATGTCATGTTCCACGAGAACGATGGTCCGTTTCCATTCCCCGTGAAGCTCCCTGAGGAACCGGACCATGTCCTCCTTCTCCTCGAGGTTCATTCCCGCGAAAGGCTCGTCGAGAATGAGGAGTTTCGGCTCCAGGGCCAGGGCCCGTCCGAGTTCGACCCGCTTCCGCAGGCCGTATGGGAGGGACCCGACGAGGCGGTGGCGGATGGACTGCATTTCGAGAAAGTCGATGAGTTCCTCCACGATCCGGCGGTGACGCACCTCCTCCCTCCTTGCCGACGGGAAGAACAGGGCGGCCGGAAGGAACCCGTAGCGATAGTGGATGTGCCGCGCCAGGAGCAGGTTTGACAGAACGGACATGCCCGGGAAGAGTTCGATGTTCTGAAAGGTCCTCCCGATCCCCTCCCGGACGAGCTCGTGGGTGTGCATGTGGGTGACGTTCCTCCCGTTGAAGGAAATCGACCCTTCCTGGGGCCTGTAGTACCCGGTGATGCAGTTGAGGAGACTGGTCTTTCCCGCCCCGTTGGGCCCGATGACGGAGAGGAACTCGCCCGTCCGGACCCGGAGCGTCACGTCGTTCACCGCGACGACGCCGCCGAAGCGGAGCGTGAGGCCGTCGACGGAAAGATCCGCCCGGTCCCCCTGCTCCCGCCTCGATCGGAAAAGTTCCGGATCAGCCCGGAATGCCTTCATTTTTTCGATCCCCCTTCAAGAAGAACAATAGGGTCCTTCCAGGGCGTGAAGAAACCGGTGAGGGGGGTGAAGCGGCCGTCCTCGTGGACCCGTACAAGCCGGGCCTTGAAGGACCCCTCGTGATTCTTCGGCGTGTAGGTGACGTCGGGAATCAGGCCGCCGAAGCTTTCGCCCCGGAAGGATTCGAGCGCATCGTTGATCGTCTTCCGGGAGATCGTTCCCGAACGTTCTCCTGCCCTCTGGATCGCCCGTTCCATGATCATGGCGACGGAGACCCCTTCCCAGTAGGAGGCGTCGAAGGACGCGATGGTCTTGTACCGCTTCATCAGATCGTCGAAGACCGCCATCCCCGGGGTGCCGTCCGAGGGAAGGCCGCCGGGGAACTGGATGACAAGCCGTTCGCCCAGAAGCCCCTGGCCCATCTTGAAGAAATCGGGGTCCGTCGAGGTCCAGGTCCCGAAGAACCGCGGTGCGTACTCGATGCGGTCGGCGCTCTTCAAGGTCGTGATGACGGCCGCCGGGAGCATCTGGAGGACCACATAGTCGGCGCCCGCTTTCTTCAGCCTCAGGAGTTCGGTGGTGAGGTCCACCGTCTTGGGGGGGAATTCCTCCACGGCGACGATGTTGATCCCCGTCTTTTCCGCGAATTCCCGGCTCGGCTTGTGGATGGAGCGCCCGTAGGCGTTGTTGTACGTGAGAAGCCCCACCTTGGGGGGTTCCTTTCCCCCGTGGATCGTCCGGATGTAGTCGAGAATGGCGTAGCAGTCGAGCTTGTAGCTTCCGAAGGGGAGGTACATGTAGTCGATGGGGGCCTCGAGGATCTCCCAACCCGTCGAGAAATTGATCGTGGGGATGCCGTATCTCTGGAGAATCGGTTTCGCCGCCAGGCCTTCCCCGGTGCTCCACGTGGCGATCATGTCCACGTTTTCCTGGGTGGCGAACTTGCGGACCGCCGCCAGGGCCTCGGGGACCTTGTAGGCCGTGTCCACGAGATTCCACTCCACCTTCCTGCCGGTGATGCCGCCTTTCGTTTCGTTGACGTAAGTGAGGTAATCCTGGAATCCTTTGGCGTGGTACTGGCCGAACGTGGACGCCGGCCCGGTGAGATTGATGGCCGCCCCGATCCGGATCGCTTTTTCCTCCGCCGCGCCCGCCGCCGTCCATGAGACGGCGAGAAGGACGAGAGCACAAAGAACGGTGACTCGCATGATTCCTTTTGCTTTCATCGTTACCCTCCCTTTTGGATTAAAAAAAGCCGTGGGGTCGGCCACGGCTTCGTGAAATAAAAAAAGCCGCGGGCGGTATCCGGTCCGCCCGCGGCTCTCAGATCCTCTTTCGGACTATGAGCCTGTCAGGCAGACCTCCCTGGTAAAGATAAAAAAGCAGAAAAACAAACCCGACGGCTCAAAACGATTCATTTGTGTCTCCAAAATTCTATATTTTGTCTCTGTACCGGATCCCGTGATAAATGTCAACCGGAAATTCCAGGCACCCATGTTCCGGGGTATTGGGATGCCCGTTCATCTGGCCGGCTTCGCCGACCTGACTCCCAGGTACCGGAAGAAGTCCTCCCCGGGGGTCGCCACCAGCGTGGTTTCCGTCTTCAGGGCTTTCCGGTAGGCCTCCATGGTCCGGTAAAATTCAAAAAACTCCGGATCCTGGCCGTAGGCCTCCCCGTAGATCCGGATCGACTGGCTGTCCCCCTCCCCTTTCATCTTCTCCGCTTCCTCGTATGCCTTGGCAAGGATGATTTCCCGGTCCCGGTCGGCTGCGGCCCGGATCTTGAGGGATTCCTCCTCCCCTTCGGACCGGTACTGTTTCGCCTGCCGTTCCCGTTCCGCCCTCATCCGTTCGAAAACGGATTTTTCGTTCTGTTCGGGAAGGTCGGCCCGTTTGATCCGGACATCCACCACGTCGATCCCGTAGGCCCTGGCCAGTTCGTCCGATTTCTTCGTGACGACGGTCATGATATCGTTACGGGTTGTGGAAACGATGTCCTCCATGGTGTGCCGGCCCAGTTCGACGCGGAGCTGGGCGTAGACGATGTCGTCCAGACGAAGCTGGGCCCCCGCCTCGTTCCGCACCGACTTGTAGAAGGTAAGCGGTTCCCGGATCTGCCACTTGGCGTAGTTGTCGACGAGCAGGTTTTTCTTGTCCTTGGTCAGAATCTCCGTGGGATCGGAGTCGTACAGGAGAATTCTCTTTTCGAAGAGGATCACATCCTGGATGAAGGGGATCTTCCAGTGAATACCGGCCTTGGAGATCCCCTCGAGGGGCTTCCCGAGCTGGATGACGATGGCCTGCTCTGTCTGGTCGACCATGAATAGGGACTGGGAAACCAGGAAAAGGACGGCCAGGAGGACGAGAATCAAAGCGAATGATTTTCCTTTCATCGGGGTTCCTCCTCAGGGCTTTCCGGCGGGGGCGGGCGCCGTGGCGGCCCTTCCCGGAAGGGGAAGATGGGGCAGGATCCCCCTGCCCGTTTCCTCGCCGACGATGATCTTGTTCATGCCGGGAAGAATCTCCTCCATGGTTTCGATATAGAGGCGTTTCTTCGTCACGTCCTTTGCCAGCCTGTACTGCGAGAGGGCCTGGGAGAACCGGCTCGCGTCCCCCTTGGCCCGGATGATTTTCGCCTCCTTGTAGGCCATGGCCTCGTTCACCATCTGGGAGGCCCTTCCCTTGGCCCTGGGAAGAATCTCGTTCTGGTACCCCTGGGCCTCGTTGATCATCCGCGCCCGGTCCTCCTTGGCGCTCGCCACGTCCTTGAAGGCCGCCATGACCTGGTCCGGGGGGTGGACGTCCTGAAGCTGGACGGCGGTCACCTGAATACCCGCATCGTAGATGTCGAGAATTCTCTGGAGGCTCGCCTTGGTGTCCTGCTGGATCTGGAATTTTCCCGTCGTCAGGATGTCGTCGATGTCGTTCTGGCCGATGACCTCCCGCATGGCCGCCTCTGCGGCGTCCCTCACGGTGATGTCGGGAAACTTGACGTTGAAGAGGTATTTCCGGGCGTCGCTGATCTTGTACTGGACGATGAAGCTGAGATTGACGATGTTTTCCCCCTTGGTGAGCATGAGGCTCTCGTCGGGAACGGCACGGCTCTTGTTGGTTCCCCGGTCCCCGATGGTCCTGAAGCCGACCTCGATCCTACGGACCTGGGTGACCTTGGGACGCAAGACCGTCTCGACAGGGTACGGAATACGGTAGTGGGGGCCCGGGGAGGCGGTTCTCACCGCTTCGCCGAAGCGCTTCACGACGCCGATCTCGTCGGGGGCCACGAAATAGATCCCCGATACAAGCCACAGGATGACGATGACCACCACCGCCACCGGGAAGAGTCCGAACCTTCCCCCGAAAGGGAGACGCTGGGAGGAGAAGGCCTGCCGCAGCTTGTTCAGCGTCTGCTCTACGTCAGGCCGCTTGCGGCCCCCCCAGGGGTTCCCCTGATCTCCGTGCCATGCCATTGCAATTGTCCTCCTTGGCGGCGCGCCGCCGGTTGACCGTTCCCTAACACGGGAAGACCTGACTGTCAATGAGCCCCTTCCCCCTCCGGCGGTCTTGTGAAATGAGCCCGATCATGCTATTCAATGAAATATATTCATGTCCGTCCCGGCAGAAGTGCCCGCCACCCCCTCAAACATTCAGGAAAGGAGGTCCGCCGCCATGTTCAACGTGTCGCAGAAACACACCAGGATCACAACCTTCTATCTTCTTTCCAGGGAGACGGAGGATCTCGGATCGAAGCTCAAGCTCAACGCCCGCAGGAAAAAAACCGTTCTTGTCATTCCGGCCCTGGCCACGGAATTCACCCTGGACGAGAACCGTCCCGTTTTTATGAACATTTTGAAACAGATCGGACGGCTCACCTATCTGTCCAACATCATCTTCGGCCTGGACCGGGCCACCGACGCGGAGGCCCACGAACTCGCCACCCTGTGCCGGCAGAGCGGCATTCGAAACGCCGTGATCCAGCACAACGACGGGGAGGACTTCCGGAGGCTCTACCAGTCTCTGAACGAGGGGGGGTTCGACCTCACCCTTCCCGGAAAAGGCCGGAACATGTTCATGTCCTTCGGCGTGGCCCAGGCCCTGGGAGCCCGGTGCGTGGGCGTCCTCGACGCCGACATCCGGACCTTCCACCGGCGGCAGCTGGACCGGCTGTTCTACCCCGTCCTGGCGCTGGAATACCAGTTCTCGAAGGCGTTTTACGCGCGGGTCGGGGACAACCGGATGTACGGCAGGGTGAAGCGCCTCCTGGTGGACCCCCTGCTCCTGGCCTTCAAACGGAAATTCTCCGAATCGGGCGACGACAAGTTCCTCCGCCTCATCGACTACCTGCTCATGTTCAACTACCAGCTTTCCGGCGAGGTGGCCTTCGACATGAGCCTCCTGAAGCGGATGCACTTCGCCATGAACTGGGGGGTGGAGATCTTCACCCTCATCGAGGTCTACCGGAAGGCCACCAACATCGCCCAGATCCAGTTTTCCAGCCGGGCCTTCGACCACAAGCACCAGAGCGTGTCCATGGAGGACAAGGAAAAGGGGCTTCACAAGATGGCCATCGACATCGTCACGACGATCCTCTCCGCCCTGGTCATCGAGGAGGGCCTGGAGATCTCGGACTACTTCATGCAGGACCTGACGCTCACCTACCTGAACGTGGCCGACGAGCTGATCAAGAAATACGCGGACAACTCCTCCTTTTCCGCCCTTCACTACGACCGGAACACCGAAGAGGCGATCGTCCGTAAGATCTTCAAGGACGCCGTCCTCACCGCCGGGGACTACCTCACCACGCCCCAGCGTTCGACGGAGCGGTTTCTCCGGATCCTCTCGAGCCACGAGCGTTTCCGGAAGTACCTGGAGGCGGGGATCACCGAGGACCTCATGATGTACGAAATGGAAAACCGGAGCCAGCTGTTCGAAATCCCCCAGACGGTGTCCTGGGAGCGGATCATCATGAAGCTCCCGAGAATCCTGTACGACATCGCCGACGTCGTCGAACGGCAGCGTTCCATCTACGGAAAAGCCTGAGATCACGGCACGAGGACGATCCGAAGGTCCATCACGTTCGTCAGGGTCGGTCCCGTGACGACAAGGTCCCCCAGGGCCTCGAAGAAATGGTAGGAGTCGTTGTTCCTCAGGTATTCGGACGGGGAAAGCCCCCGTTCCCTGGCCCGGTCCAGGGTGGTCCCGTCGGCGACGGCCCCCGCCGCATCGGTGGGGCCGTCCGTGCCGTCCGTCCCGGCGCTGAACACGACGATGCCGGGAAGCCCGGCGATTTCCATGGCCGCCGCGAGGACGAATTCGGTGTTTCTCCCTCCCAGGCCGTTCCCGTGAAGGGTCACCGTCGTTTCCCCGCCTGAAAGGAGGCATGCCGGTCTCGGCACGGGGTTCCCCGTCCGGACCACCTCCTTCCCGATGGCCCCGTGAACCCGCGCCACGTCCCTCGTTTCCCCCTCCATGACGGAGGACAGGATGAGGGTCCCGTATCCCATTCGAAGGGCCTCCTCCCTCGCCGTGGCGAGGGAAAGGCCGGCGCTTCCCACGATGACGGCCTGCGTTCTCCTGAACACCGGGTCGTCCTCCTTGGGGGTTTCTGGAACCTCCCCCCGTACGCCCCGCCGGAGACGTTCCAGGGCCCGGGGGGGAATCTTCCCCGAAATCCCGTACTTTTCCAGAATCTCGACGCATTCCGCGAAGGTGGAACGGTCCGGGACGGTGGGGCCCGAGGCGATGGTGTCCAGGTCGTCGCCGATGACGTCGGACAGGATGAGTGATATCAGGGTCGCCGGAAAGGCCGCCCCGGCCAGCCTGCCGCCCTTGATTCCCGACAGGTGCTTCCGGATGGCGTTGATCTCGTGGATCGAGGCGCCGCAGGCGAGCAGTTCGCGGGTGGTTCCCTGCTTGTCCTCCAGGGATACACCCGGTGCGGGCAGGGGAAGAAGGGCGGACCCGCCGCCGGAGAGCAGGCAGAACACCAGGTCCTCCTCCCCGGCTTCCCGGAGAAGGGACCGGATCTCCTCGGCCCCGGTCCGTCCCGCCTCGTCGGGAACGGGGTGGGCCGCCTCGCGGAGGATCACCCGGTCCAGCGGAAGTTCGTGGCCGTACTTGGTGACGACGACGCCTTTCGTGATCCGCGATCCGAAGAGGTCCTCCAGGGCCTTCGCCATGGGCGCCCCCGCCTTGCCCCCTCCGACGATCAGGATGCGACGGAAACGGCCGAGATCATAAGAGACGCCGGCAACGGACAGGGTTCCGTCCCCGGAGGTCCGGACGGCCCTCAGAACCGCCGCCCGGGGGTCCGCAGCCCGGAGTCCCGCCCGGAATATGGCCATCGCGTCCGCCCTGGGATCTCTCCTTGCCATCATGCCCCTCCCGTCCCGCCGGGCACCCGCCGCTCCTCCTTGTCCGTCACCGTTCTCTTGATTTCGTTGACTCCGTCCATGAGGCAGGAAAACACGTTTTCCCGGATGTCGCCGGCCACGACGACGAACATGATGTCGTCGCCCGGCCGGAGAATCCCCTCGTTCACGTGGGCGAGGACCTCGACGATCCCCGGCCGCTCCTTGAGCTTTTCCACGATTTCCCGGAGCCTCCCGTGGTCGCACCGGACCACGAGTTCCCCCACGGGACCGCCGTCCCGGGAGGTCTTCCGCACCACGCCGTTGTGGCACAGGATCATCCCGGCCTCGTGATACCGGGGATGCCTCTTGATCTTTTGAATCATTTCTGCAATCATGCCTCTCTCATCCTTTCCCGCTTTCCCTGTCGAAAGACCCGCAATCGTGCCGGAGGAGCGTCGAATGACCCGGAGGAAACCCTCTCCCGTGAAACGAAAAGGCAATCCCCGCGATCCCCTGCTCTCCGTCGGGGAGGTCTTAAGAAAATGGTTCAACAGGAAAAAGCTCCGGCTGCAGTTCCTGGACCGCTTTCTCCTCGAAAGCTGGGAGCGGGCCGTCGGTTCCCGGATCGCCGGCAAGGCCCGTCCGTACATGGTAAAGGAACGGACCCTCTTTGTAAAGGTGTCGAGTTCGGTCTGGATGCACCAGCTCCAGTTCCTCAAGGGCGATATCCTGGAAAAGCTGAACGGCCTTCTTGGCCCCGGGCGCGAAATGGAGAGCCTCCGTTTCTCCATCGGCACCGTGGAAAAGAAGGGACCTCCGCCGCGGCCGGCGCCCCCCCTTTCGGACAGGGAGCAGGCATGGATCGATGATCAGGTGTCCCCGCTGCGGGACGAGGATCTCCGGGAGGTCCTCAGGAAGGTCATGACCACGTCCCTCATGTCCCGGAAGGACCGGGAGGCTCGCTGATTTCCCGGAAAATCTCCATCGCTTCGGCCGAATAGCCGTCCCCGTCCCCGTAGAGGAAAAGAGGGGGAAGGACCTTCAGCTCCTCCCCGCCGCCCCGGACCGCCCGGACGAGAACGAACTCGCCCGCCGAATCCCTCCTGGAATGGACGAACCGGACCGTTTTCGGCTCCAGCGTCTCCCGCCGCATCCTCCAGAACAGCTCGACGCCCCGGACGGCGGGATAGACGAGAAAGGCCTCCCCGCCGCCGCGCACGGCGTACCGGGCGGCCCGGAGAAACGTCCCCAGGGAGCCTCGCAGTTCGTGGCGGGCGACCGCCCTTTCGGCGTTGTCGTTCATCCTCCCCGACCGGAGCTTCCGGTAGGGCGGATTGAAGACCGCGACGTCGAAACTTTCGGGGGGAACCAGGTTCCGGATCTCCGACGCGTCGCCGCAGAGGATCCGGACCCGGTCGTCGAGGCCGTTCAGGGCCGCCGTCCGCCGCGCCATCCGGGCCAGTTCCTCCTGGATTTCGATTCCCGTGACTTCCACGGTCGGAAACCGGAAAGCCAGGACGGCGGAAAGGATGCCGCTCCCCGAACCCAGATCGAGGACGCGGCCGCGGTCGCGGACCCGTGTGAACCAGGCGAGGAGCAGGGAATCCACGGAAAACCTGTATCCCTGCGCCTTCTGGAGAATCCTGAGCCTTCCGCCGCACAGGGGGTCTATCGTTTCACCGGGTCCGATACCCATCCGCTGCCGGAACCCCCTTCATGATCCGCTCATTCCCGGAAGGTCAGTCCCAGGACGTTTTGCCCGATCTGAATCCCCTGATCCAGGCCGACCTCGATGGCCTCCCGGTAATGGATGCCCCCGTACAGCCGGGAGATGGCGGCCTCGTCGGCGAAGGCATAGAATGAATCGAAGTGACGGGGCGTCCCGTCGATGTCGGTCCGGCCGGCATGGGTCCGGTCGTCGAAGGCGTAGCCGTCCCCGAAAAGATCGGTGAGGATCTCCGCGGCGGCCCCCGACTGGACCGAGTGTCCCGAGGTGTATTCCGGGAAGGGCGGCGTCGTCACGACGGGAGTGAACGCCGGGTCGATCCGCTCGCGGATGTAGGTGATGGGCCGGACCAGGTTGTAGGTGAATTTCGTCCTCCAGCAGCAGACGAAGGCGTCATGGAGGGCCATGCCGATCTTCGCGCAGGCCTCTGCGGCCAGGCCGAGGCTCGCGTCCTCCTCTTCCAGCACCTGGATCAGGATGGACAGGGAATGTCCCGGCGGGGTCGACGTCGTTCCGGGATCGTCACTCCAGAACAGGGCGATGACGGTCTGTTCCTCCGTGAGGTTCACGGAAACCTGGTACACTTCCATCGCCTGGGCGTAAAAAGCGGAACCCTCGTCCGCGGAGAACGGCATGGGCGGCGGGGGGGTTCCGTGGGTCCGGTTGATTTCGAGGAACGGTCGGACCTGCCCCCAGTAAGGCTGCATGGCCCGCTGGTAGGAAGGCGGTGTCGGAACCCACAGGCCATCCCCCTCCGGGGGGACGTAGTCCGCCGGGAAGTTGTCCAGGTGGGCGAACTCCTGGCCGTCCGTTACGGCGTAGGCGTAAACGGCGTCGGCCATGGCGGTCCCGAAGGACAGGGAGCGGTCGATCACGTCCCCGTCCACCCCCGGGGAAAAGGCGTTCCGGTATCGCTCCCGGAGCGTTTCCAGGGCCTCCAGGTTTTCGTCCGAAGCCCCGGGATAGAGGAGGAAGAGAATCCTGGCCAGGGTCTCGTTGGCCACGATTCCCCAGTGATGGTCCCGAAAGGGGGCGGGGACGGGAAGGCTGTCGGGGGCGAGTCCGCTGATCTGGCCCTGGAGGCTCCGGTATCCCGTCATCCCGGGACGGACCGCCTCGTACAGGGCGACGCCCAGGTAGCCGAAGGCCCGGGCCGCCACGGGCGGGGTGTACCCTGCGGTCTCCCTGGTCATCTTCAGGGCCAGGGCGCACCAGTCGACCACAAGGGCGGAATCGAGCCTTGCCGGGTCATGCCAGGGCTGGGAACCGGCCGACGAATCCGACCCCCCGCTGCACCCCAGGCAGACCATGAGCCAGACGACGACAAAGGACGCGATGACAGGCTTTCGGCGATGGGTTTGCATGAAATCGACCCTCCGGTTGCGCTTTTCCGTCTGGTTGAAAGTGCCGGACCGCGGCCCGTCCCTGTTGCCGGCAAGAATGCATACGAAGATAGTAAACGTTCTTTCCCGAAGAAGTCAAGGACCGGAAGCGCCCTGCCCGGTACGCCCGTGGCCGCCCGCGGTGTCCCCGGCGCCTCCCTTCGTTCCTTTTTCCGGGCCAAGGCTTTCGCCCTCCAGCCGGGACATCCACAGGGGGTGTCTTTTCCGGGCGTAGTCCAGCCGGACGGTGCCCGTGAAGATGCTCCGGACCATGGGCCGGTTGGGCTTGAGGACGAGCGCCCCGATGTGGGCGGCAAAGGCCAGGATGAAAAGGAGGAACGCCCCGTTGTGGACCCACGTGGCGGTGAGAACGAGGGCCGGCGACATCTGGGGATCGACGAGGTTCTTCCAGGTCTTCACGA
>ENA-ORXD01000432-ORXD01000432.1-sediment-metagenome-genome-assembly--contig:-NODE-432-length-54404-cov-12.945313_pt1 | contig 54404 bp, 36 predicted proteins | sample MGYA00237862_ERZ511471 | MGnify/ENA metagenome assembly ERZ511471
ACACGGCGCGCCCCTGGACAGGGGCGCGGGGAAATTCGGATCAAATCTTCGGAGAAAAATTCCTCCCGCCCGTTTGTATAGATGAATCCATCATTTGGGAGGGAACCATGCCCATCCGCGGCTCTATTTCAAAACCACCCATCGATTGTGTGACCGGGTTCGGGAAATCAAAGGGGGCGCTTCGGAGTCGACGAACGATATCTGCTGGGATCTTCTCCGCGCCCCTTAACAGGGGCGCGCGACGTCAAAAACAATCGATTGTCCAGGCGCTGCCCCGCATTCGCGGGGCTGCGCCTGGCTGCTATGTGGATGTCAAGGGTCCTTTTCATGTTTTTCAACTGTGTAGACATGCTTCTCCCTGCCTTTTGATTCGGCTTGCTGCCTGCAACGGTCGCGTTGTGCTTCGTCCGATCTCAATCAATCGGCACCGGAGGATTTCCCTCCCGGTCTCCATGGACTGACTGGCTGCTATTCGTGGCGCCTCTCATTCGAGGCCGCACTCACTTGCCATCCGTCCCGCCAACGGCGGGATCCGTTCCGGGGTCTCTGTCTATTTAACGAGGCCAATTGCCTCTGCCAGGCGTCGAGTCGGTCCCGAAAGCGGATGCGTCGTTCCATGGCCGATTGCCTCACGTTCACGCGGGTGCTGGGGCCTGCCGGAACGGCCGCGGCTCAACACGCTGCGCTGACCGGCCGGTAGCACCGCCGGTCCATCAACACTCGTCCGATTCGCTCCGTCAACTTCCGGGCCACCGCCACGATGGCCTTGCGCGCGCCCTGCTCCCGCGGATTGCGCCGCCGTAGCCGCTCGTAGAACGCCCGCAGTTCCGGATCCACCTGGATCGCCCGCCACGCGGCCTCGATCAACAGATTGCGCAGATGCCGGTCACCACTCCGGCTGATCCCGCCCCGGACGATCCGCAACCCGGTGGAATGCTCCCACGGATTCAACCCCGCGAACTTGGCCAACTCCTGCGGCCGCTTCAGCCGCCGCCACTCGCCCACCCGGGCCAGGATGTGCGCCCCCGTCACCCACCCGATTCCGGGCAGGCTCATCAGATAGGTTATGCTCTCCGCCAAATCCGGATCCGCCCGGCAATACGCCCGGATCCGCCGCCCCAGCCGCAGTTGCTCCTCGTGCAACGCGGTCAGTTGCCGCCACCGCTGCTGCAGCACGAACTGCACCTCCGCATCGCAGGCCAACGCCGCCAGGGTCGTGCCCACCGCTCGGCTCCAGCCCCGGCACTCCTCCGGAAAGGGCAGCCCCTCCATCAGCAGCAGCGCCTTGATCTGGCACTTCACCCCCCGCACCCGCTTGGCCAGGGACAGCCACTGGTGCGTCAGGTGCCGCAACGAACGGATCTGCGGCGCGGGCACTCGGAGCCCCGTCAGTTCGCCCCCCCGCAGCCGGATCGCCAGCTCCAGGCTGTCCAGCCGGTTGGTCTTCACCCGCCGCCCGGGCACCCGCGGCAACAGCGCCGGCGGCGTCACCAGACACACGTCTCCGGCCTGGCTCAAGGCGTCGTACACACCATAGCCGGTCGGCCCCGCCTCATACACCCACGCCACCCGCGCCTGCGGCAAATTTTGCTGCCGCCAACTCACCAGCCCCTTCGCCTGGGCCGACATCGTGAACTGATGCACATTCCCTGCCCAGTTCAGTGTCGTCACGCTGTAACTCCGCGCGTCGACGTCCAGACCGACAAACACATCGAACTCTTGCGGTATAATACGGTCAACGGATTCGATGAACATCTCGGGGCGCCTCCTTGCGAGTAGGATTGGACTTGGACACACCCATTTTACTTAAATGGGAGGTGCCCCCCTTCGACATCCATCATACAAGTCTATTTTCGTCGTGAATGCGGAGACAGTGCCGGTCGATGATGGGGTGGGCAACCCGTCCGATGGCGCGGCGAAAATCCTGCCAAGAATTGGCAGAAAAGCGGGAGTAACTGAGTAATCGTGATCGTGATCGATCACAGGTTCACAGGTTTGAAAGTTCGAAAGTTCGCAGGTTCGCCGCCAGTTGATAGTTGGTGGCTGATGGCTGATCGGAATGCCTCTCCCGTCTCCCGTCTCCCGACTCACCGATTCACCGATTCACCGATTCACCGATTCACCGACTCGCCATCTCTCCCACCGCGAAGGCCACCGCGGAGCGGGCGTGGATGGCCAGCGTGTCAAACAGCGGCACGGACGCGCCGGCGCCGTCCAGCAGTAGCGGGATCTCGGTGCAGCCTAGCACGACGCCCTCGGCGCCGCAGGTCACCAGCGCGGCGATGATGTCGAGGAACCGCTGTTTGACCTCAGGCCGGAAGACGCCGCAGACCATTTCGGACATGATGGCGTCGTCCATGAACTGCCGGTCGGCTGATTCCGGAATCAGGGCAGTGATCCCGGCCGCCGCCAGCCGGCGCGTGTAGAAATCCAGCTCCAGGGTGGCCCGGGTGCCAAGCAAACCGACGGTGGCCAGCCCGGCGGCGCGGACAGTGGCGGCTACCGCGTCGGCGATGTGGATGACGGGTACGGCCACCGCGTCGGACACCGAGTTGGCGAACAGGTGCAGCGTGTTGGCGCACAGCACCAGGCCGTCGGCGCCGGCCGCCTCCAGGCGCCGGGCGGCATCCACCACCAGCGGCCGGACGCGGCGCTGCTCCGGATCCCCTGCCTTGAGCCGGGCGATGTCGGCGAAGTTGAACGAGTAGATGATGCAGCGCGCCGCTGCCAGCCCCCCGAGGCGCGCGTTGACGCCCTCGTTGATCAAGCGGTAATACTCCAGGGTGGATACCCAACTTGTCCCGCCCACGAGCCCGATGGTTTTCAACGGTTGCCTCCGGCGATCAGGATGATTGGACCTTTTCCAAAACGGTGAACCGGACGACGGACCGGTAGCGGAAATCTTCGAACGCCACGCCCGCCGCGGCGGCCCGCGCGGCGGTCACCGCCCGCGCCCGGGCGAGGATCTCGCGGCGGCGTTCCTCTTCCGGCACGAAGACGCCCATGAGCCCCTCGTAGTCCCGAAACGATCGCTCCACGTAGCCGAGGCGTTCCGCGACCCGGCGCCATCCGGCGCCGGGGGCGGACCGGAGCGCCGCGGCCGCTTCCCGCAGCAGCGCGGTTTCGTCCTCGTACAGATGGGTGATGTCGGTGTAGGCGCCCGGCCGCTTCACCGGTTCGATGAACAGGGCCCGGCCGGCGGACTTGAGCACGCGCGCGGCCTCGCCTATGGCGTCGGCCATCCGCGCCGGCGGCACATGGTGCAGGCTGGCGGCGAACACCACCCGGTCGGCGATGGCGGCGGCCAGTGGCATCGCTTCGCCCACACCCGCCACGTAACGGATTGCACCGTCGCGTGTCGCCGCAACGGCCCGGGCCAGCAGGGTGGGGACGTCGAGCCCCACCACGCGGGCCCCCTGGCCGGCAAGCCAGCGAGCCAGGTCGCCGGCGCCGCAGCCGACGTCGACGACGGTCCGGTTCGCGAAGGGCGCCTCAGCCGCCAGCAACTGGTTGATGGATTGGATGCGGTCCATGCCGGTGTATACGAAAAATCCGCGGTGGCGGATCAGTCGTCGTCCACACGATGTCAACGGGAGAGTGGTGCCGCGGCCGGGATCGCCGATTCCGGGCTTGATCCTGTTTCACGACGGCCTTATGCTGAAGGGGACGCGGCGCCGTCATGGCTGACGGCGGACACGGCGGGAGGTGGTGATGGCCCGGCGCAAGCTGGCGGTGGTGCTCGGCGGCGGGGCCGCCCGGGGGCTGGCCCACATCGGGGTGCTGCAGGTGCTGGAGGAGGCCCGGCTGCGGCCGGATCTGGTGGTGGGCACCAGCATCGGCGCCCTCGTGGGGGCCATGTACGCGCACCATGAATCGGCCGGAGAGGTGCTGGCGCACGTGCGCCGGTATCTCGATTCCCCGAGCTATGACTCCAAGACCTACCACCGGTTCATGCGCATCGAGCCGGGAGCGGCCGACGGCCTGCTGGCCCAGCTCCGCCAGTTCATTTTCAAGGGGATGGCCATCGGCAAGACCCTGGTCAGCCGGTCGCTGGTGTCCGAGGATGAGTACGCCCGCGCCATCGCCGAGCTGCTGCCCGACGTTCGCATCGAGGAGCTGCGGATCCCGTTCGCCTGCATGGCCGGCGACCTGCACACCGGCGAGGCGGTGCTCATCGCCGGCGGACCGGTCCGCCGGGCGGTCATGGCCAGTTGCGCCGTGCCGGGCCTGTACAGCCCGGTGGCGGACGGCGAGCGGCTGCTCTTCGACGGCGGCTGGGTGGACAAGACGCCGGTGAGCGGCGCGTGGGCGCTGGGGGCGGACCTGGCGCTGGCGGTACGGGTGTCCCGGGAGCCGCCGCCCACGGTGGATTGGCAGCACGGCCTGGACATCATCCTGCGGGCCGACGGCATCGCCACCCACCGGCTGGAGGACCTGCAGACCGCGTCGGCGGACCTCTGCCTGAAGCCGGATCTGGAAGACGTGCACTGGTTGGCGTTCCAGTCGCTGGACGAGGTGGTGGCGCTCGGCGCGCAAAGCGCGCGGGCGGCATTGCCGGACATCGAACGGCTGCGGCGCGAGGCCGGCTGGCTCCGGTCGCTGGTGGGACGATCGCCGGCCCGGCGGCGCCCGCCGCTGACCCATCCGCCCCGGATCGTCACCATCGGGGAGGCGCCGGCGAACTGATGTGAATCGGTGAATCGGTGAGTCGGTGAGTCGGTGAATCGGGAGACGGGAGACGAGAGACGGGAGAGGCATTCCGATCAACCATCAACCATCAACCATCAACTGTCTGCGAACCTGTGAACTTTCGAACCTGTGAACCTGTGAACGATCACGATCACGATTACGATTACGAATTACGATTACGAATTACGATTACGAGCACGAACCCTCAACCCTCAACCCTCAACTCTCGTAATTTACCCCCGCCCCTCGTCCCGGAGGACCAGCATCCGCTCCTCGGTCATCTCCAGGTACGCCCACGCCGGGCCCTCGCGGCCGAGGCCGGAATCCTTGATGCCGCCGTACGGCATGGGATCGGAGCGCCAGGTGGGCATGTCGCCCTGGATCACCGCGCCCACTTCGAGCGCGTCCCACGCGCGGCGGATCCGGGCGAGGTCCCGGGTGAAGATGCCCGCCTGCAGGCCGTAGCGCGAGGCGTTCACCGCCGCCAGCGCCTCCTCGAAATCGTCGTATGGCCAGAGCGCCGCCACGGGTCCGAACACCTCGTCGGCCGCCAGGGGTTCTGAAGGCGGGACGTTCTCGAGGAGCGTCGGCGCGATCACCGCGCCCTGCCGGGTGCCGCCGCAGAGCAGCCGGGCGCCGACAGCGCGTGCCGAGGCGATCCAGGCCATGATCCGGTCGGCGTTGGCGGCGTCGATCACGGGCCCGCAGACGGTGGTGACGTCGGCGGGATCTCCCGCCGGCAAGGCCCGGGCCACCTCGATTAAAAGCCGCTTGAACTGCGGGTAGATCCGGGCCTGGACGAAGACGCGCTGGACGCTGATGCACGACTGGCCGGCGAAGGCGAACGCGCCCGCAGCCAGTCGCGCGGCCACGGCCGCCAGGTCCCCGGCGTCGGGCTCAACCACCGCGGCAGCATTCCCGCCCAGCTCCAGCGCCACACGCCGCGCCGCCGCGCGGCGCTTCATCGCCCACCCCACCGCCGCCGAGCCGGTGAAGGTGAGGAGGGCGAAGCGCGGGTCCTCCACCAGCGGGTCCATGTCGGCCGCGGCGGCGGGCAGCACGGAGAGAGCGCCCGGCGGCAACCCCGCCGCCAGCAGCGCCGCGCCGGCCAGCAGTGCCGGAGTAGGCGTCTGGCTGGCCGGTTTCAGCACCACGGGGCAACCGGCCGCGACCGCCGGCGCCAGCTTGTGCGCCACCAGGTTCAGCGGGAAGTTGAACGGGGTGACGGCCAGCACGGGGCCGGCCGGCACGCGCCGGATCAGGGCCAGCCGGCCGGCGCCGCTGGCGAAGCCGCCGAGGTCGCGGGCGGCCGTCTCGGGATGGCGGGCCACCTGGGCGGCGGCCAGGAAGGTGTCGCCGGCCCGGTCCACTTCGGCGCGGGCCAGCGCCAGCGGCTTGCCCGCCTGGGCCACCAGCGCCCGGGCCGCCGGCTCGCGGTGCGCGCGCAGCCACTCGCGGGCGCCCTCCAGGATGGCGGCGCGGCGCTCCGGCGTCAGGGCGTCCATCTCCGACGCGGCCGCCGCCGCCGCGTCGGCCGCCCGGCGGAGCTGGGCGGCGCCGGCGCGGGCCACCCGCGCCACCAGGCGGCCGTCGAAGGGCGAACGCACGGCGAGCGTCCCGGCGTCGCCGTCCGCCCACTGTCCGGCCAGCAGCAGCTTGTCCCGTCGCATGCGCCACCTCCCGTTTCGGCAACATTCTCCGGCATTGTACGGGATGGAGCGGGCGGATGCAACGCGGCCGCTGAGCCGGCGGATGAAACAATTCAGCCGGGTCCCGCGTACTGGGTAGGTATACCTCCGTCTTGCGCGACGACATGCGGCGGAGTATAGTGCCCTAAATTCCAATCAACACGACCCGGCGTTCCCAGCGGGCGGCGGGTGATGTGCAGGAGGTTCTCAACATGTCTGACGCGTACACCCCTTTGAACGAAGCGCCCGCGCCCGAGCCGCGACGCGAACCGGCGGCCCCCCGGCGCCGCCGGCTGGCCTGGCTGGGCTCCCTCGGCCGCGGCATCGATCGGCTGCGGCGGTTCGTCGTGAACACGCTGTTCGTGATCATTGTCATCGCCCTGATCGTCATCCTGCTGCAGGGCCTCGGCTCGAAGGTGCCCGACAAGGCGGCCCTGGTGATCAATCCCCAGGGCGCCGTGGTGGAGCAGCTCAACGGCGATCCGCTGAGCCAGATCAGGGACCAGCTCATGGGGCAGGGCGGGCCGGAGACGCTGCTCCAGGACCTGCTCGACGCCATCCGGGCCGCCAAGGATGACGACCGGATCCAGGTGCTGTTGCTCGACCTCGACGGACTCGGCAGCGTGGGCATGAGCAAGCTGTTGGACCTGAAGGCCGCCATCGTCGACTTCAAGAAGTCGGGCAAGAAGGTCATCGCCGCCGGTGACGCCTACGAGCAGAACGGATACTTCCTGGCGGCCCAGGCCGACGAGGTGCTGATGCATCCCCAGGGCGGGATCATCCTGGAGGGCTTCGGCCGCTTCATCACCTTCTTCAAGGACGGCCTCGACAAGTTGGAAGTCGACGTGCACGTCTTTCGGGTGGGCGAGTACAAGTCGGCGGTGGAACCGTACCTGCGCAACGACATGTCCGCCGAGTCGAAGGATGCCAACCTGGCGTACCTGAACGACCTGTGGGCCACCTATCTGCGCGAGACCGCCGCCGGCCGCAAGCTCCAGGTCGCCGACCTGCAGGCGTACATTGACAACTTCAAGGCCAACGTGGCGGCCCATCACGGCCAGTTGGGCGAACTGGCTCTCAAGGCCAAGCTGGTGGACAAGCTGGCCAATCCGGACGAGGTGCGGGCCCGGCTGATCCAGCTGGTGGGCGAGGACGAGGAGTCGCACTCCTTCAAGCAGATCGCCTACGCCGAATACCTCGCGGCGCGCGACGAGGACCGGCGCGGCGCCAGGGCCTCCGGCAACCTGGTGGGCGTGGTCGTGGCCAAGGGCGAGATCCTGGACGGCAGCCAGCCCGCGGGGCTGGTCGGCGGCGATTCCACCGCGGCCTTGATCCGCCAGGCCCGGCAGAACAAGGATGTGAAAGCCATCGTGTTGCGGGTGGACTCTCCCGGTGGCAGCGCCTTCGCCTCCGAGATCATTCGGCGCGAGTGCGAGCTGGCCCGGAAGGCGGGCAAGCCGGTGGTCGTGTCCATGGGCAGCGTCGCCGCCTCCGGCGGGTACTGGATCGCGACGGCCTCGGACGAGATCTGGGCCAGTCCCGCCACCATCACCGGCTCCATCGGCATCTTCGGCATGTTCCCCACCTATGACAAGCCGCTGGCCAAGTTTCTCGGCGTGCACGTGGACGGCGTGGGCACCACCCCGCTCGCAGGCGCCCTGCGGGCCGACCGGCCCTTCAATCCCGAAGTGGGGGAAGTGATCCAGTTGATCATCAACAAGGGCTATGACGATTTTCTGACCCGCGTGGCCGCCGCGCGCAAGATGAGCAAGGAAGCGGTGGACAAGATCGCCCGCGGCCGGGTCTGGAGCGGCGAGGATGCCCTGCAGATCGGCCTGGTGGACAAGCTGGGCGGGCTGCCCCAGGCCATCGAGTCCGCGGCGGCGCGGGCCAAGCTGGGCAAGGACTACAAGATCCGCTACATCGAGAAGGAGCAGGACTGGAAGCAGCGGCTCGTCACCGACATGATGGCCGGCGCCGCTGTTCACCTCGGCCAGCCGGCCGATGACGGCGCGCGCGCCGTGCCGTTCCTGCGCGAGACCCGGGCGCTGGCCCGCCAGGCCATGCTCTACGCCCGCTTCAATGACCCCCAGGGCATGTACGCGTACTGCCCGTACGCGGTGGAATAGCGGAATGCGTCACCCGGCCGGCGGCCCGGCCGGCCGGACGATATCAGGCCATGGCGCCGGCTTCGGCGCCATGGCCTTTTCGTTGGCGGGGCATCACGCCTCGGACGTTTCGTCGGTGGCGGGAAAATCCACGATGAAGACGCTGCCGGCGCCGGGGGAGCTCTCCACGCGAATGGTGCCGTGATGCATCTCCACCAGTCGCTTGGTGATGTACAGACCCAGCCCGGTGGAGGACTCGCCGCCGGTGGGCTGGGTGCTGAGGCGCTGGAAGCGTCCGAAAATCCGGAACAGGTCATCGGGGGTGAGCCCCGATCCGTTGTCCCGGATCTCAAAGCGGGCCCGGTTCTCCGCGGACGCGACGCGGACGTCGATCACTCCATCGCGGGGCGAAAATTTGACGGCGTTGCTGACCAGGTTGTCGAGAATCTCCTTCAGGCGGAGCGTGTCGCCCAGCACGAAGCAATCTGCCTCGATCGCCTCGGTGAACGACTGCCCCTTCTTCCGCGCCCAGTCGCGGTAGCCGTCCACCACCAGGTGCGCCAGCAGGCTCAGGTTGACCGGCTTGCGGTCGAGCTCCATCTCGCCGCTCTCGATCTGCGACGACTGCAGCAGCTCGTTGATCATGGACAGCATTTCCTGTGACGCCTGGAAGATCTTGTTCACCCGGCGCTCCAGCTCCTCCCGCTGGGGATGCTGCTGCAGGATCATCTCCGCGTAGCCGAGCACGGCCTGGAGGGGGTTCTTCAGGTCGTGGGCGGCGATGCTCAGCAGCTCGCTCTTGAGCTCGTTGGCGCGGATGAGCTGGTTGTTGACCAGGCGCAGGTCGCGGACGCGCTCGCCCACCAGCCGCTCCAACTCCTGCTGGCGGGCGCGCAACCGCCGGAGCCGGTAGACGTGCGCCCCCAGAGCCGCGCCGATGACCGCCAGCGCCACCAGGATGCGGAACCAGGCGGTCTGGTAAAAATAGGGTTGCAGGGTCAGCACGATGCGCGCCCCGGTGCGGTTCCAGATGCCGTCGTTGTTGCAGGCGGTCACCCGGAAGGTATAGTCGCCCGGCGACAGATTGGTGTAGCTGACCGTGCGCTGGCGCGTGAGCGGGCTCCAATCGCGCTCGAAGCCCTCCAGTTGATACCGGAAGCGCACTTTTTGCGGCGCGAGCAGGCTCAGCGCGGTGTAGCCGATGGCGATTCGCTCGGTGCCCGGAGCCATTTGAATGACCGGGGCTGCCTTGAGGTATCGCCCGTCGACGATGACCCGCTCGATGACCACGTTCGGGACGACCGTGTTCACGCGGTTGTAGGCCGGATCGATCATGATCGCGCCCCGGGTCGTGGCGAACCACAATTTGCCGTCGCGGGTGCAGATGCCGGCCGGCTGGGCCGGTCCGTCACACTCCAGCCGGCTGACGCCTTCGACGCCTTCGAACGAGGTCACCGCGATCCGGGTGGTTTCGCCGTCGGCGAGCTGGTTGTAGGCCTGTTTGGATCCCTTGAAGATCCCCCGGTTTGACAACACCCACAGGTCACCCTGTTCGTCCTCGACGATCTGGAACGCCAGGTCGCTGAGCAGACCGTTCGCGGCGGTCAGCCGCTTGAAGCGGCCATCGCGGTACCGGTAGATGCCGCTGCCGTTGGAGCCGATCCATAGCGTCCCCGGGGCGTCCCCGTGCCTGTCCTCGTGCATGCACCAGACCGCCGCGTCGGTGAATCCGTCGGCGGTACCGAAAGCGGTCCACCGGCCGTCGTCAAAACAGAGCAGACCGCCGTTGTACGTGCCCACCCACATGCGTCCTTGGCGGTCCTGGTGCAGCATGTAGATGAAGTTGTCGGTGAGCCCGTTGCGGGTGCTGTGGTTGCGGATCACCCGCCCGTCGCGGATGATGTCCACGCCGCCGCCGTTGGTGCCCACCCAGACGTCGCCGTTGCGGTCCACGCAGATCGCCCGCACGATGTTGTTCGACAGCCCGTTCCGGGTGGACCACCCGCGCCGCACGCCGTCGCGGAACTGGAAGAGCCCGCCGCCATACGTGCCCACCCAGAGCGAACCGTCGCCCGCCTCGGCGAATGACCAGATTCGGCTGTCGGGCAGGCCGTCCGCGCGGTCATAGACTTGGAACCGGCCGCCGCTGTAGCGGGCCATGCCTCCGCCCACGGTGCCGACCCAGATCTGCCCGGCGCGGTCCTCGAACAGCGCGCGAACCGAATCCACCGGCAGGCCGTTGCGCGAGTTGAAGATCAGGTAGTTGTTGTCCTTGAGGCGCATGAGTCCGCTGCGGTAGGTGCCGAGCCAGAGACTGCCCTCCTGATCCTCCCGGATGGCGTAGATGGAGTTGTTGGGAATGCCGCCGTGAATCGCCACGCGGTCGAGCTCGCCCTCGCGGTAACGGTAGAGCATGCCGTCGCCGGACCCGATCCAGACCGATCCCTGGTGGTCGACCTGGAGGGCGCGCACGTCGCTGGCCGCCAGCTCGGGCGGCAGCGGCGCGGCGGCCGGCTCGCCGTTGGCGAAGCGGGCCAGACCCCGGTTGGTGGCCGCCCAGACCTGGCCGGATGGATCGAGGCACAAGGCGCGGACCTGATTGCCGGGCAAACCGCTCCCCTCGTCGATGCGGGTCGTCCGGCCATTGTGCTGGACGAACAGGCCGTCGCCGTCGGTGCCCACCCAGAGCCGGCCGTCGCGGTCGCGGGTCATGGCGGACACGTACCGCCGGTCGTTCATGCCGGGCAGCGTTTCCGCGACGAACACGCCGTCGGCGAACCAGCAGAGGCCGTGGGTGGTGCCGAACCAGAGCCGGCCTGTCAGATCCTCGTGGATGGTCAGGATAAAATTGCTGGCGAGCCCGTGGGTGCTGTCGTAATGGATCCAGCGGCCGTCGCGGCGGCAGGCGAGGCCGTCGGAGGTGGCGATCCAGAAGTTGCCGGCGCGGTCCTCGTGGGCGGCGAAGATGTTGTTGCCCCCCAGGGCGGGCAGGTTCCACTTGTCCATCACGGTGAATGTGACGCCGTCAAACCGGGCGATTCCGTCAAAGGTGCCCACCCAGAGGTAGCCGTCCCGGGTTTGGGCGATCGCGGTGACCGCCTTCTGCGGCAAACCGTGGTCGGTGGTCCACTGGTCGATGACAAAATGGTTCAGCGGTCTGGACGGATCCAGGGCGCGCGGGGACGGGATGACGGCCAGACCCACCAAGGCCACCACCCAGCGGGCGACGAAACCCGGCCAGCGTTTGGCATGAGTTGGTGAAACCATTCAATTATGACTGTAACCGAAAACGGCCAGTTTGAAAAGCCGGAAGTGAACCGGTCGGCGCCGGGCGCCGGTTGCATCGCCCTGCCGGGGGCGTAATGGACGGCGGCGGCGGGATCGGGTGACGGCGGAGACGGCTTACAGCTTGAGCTTGCCGCGGGATTCCAGATCCTGGACGAACGGCGGTGGGAGCTGGAACCCCAGGTCCCGGGCGGTGCGGGCCTCGGCGGCCGACTGCTCGAACCGTCCCTTGACCAGATGCACCACGGCCAGGTTGAAATGGAGCGGCGCCAGCTTCGGATCGCGCTGAATGCCGGCCGTGAATTCCTGCTCCGCCAAATCGTGCTTGCCCAGTCGCATGTAGGCGCCACCAAGGTAGAGATAGAGCAGGGCGGGGATTTCCGCTTCCTGGTGTTCCCCGACGATCTCGCGCTGGTCCTCGGTCATCTGATTGCGCGACTCGATGACGGCGTTCTTGGCGAAGCCGCCGCTGCCCGACGTGGAACTCCGGGCGGTCTGGCTGTTCTGGGCGCGCTGCCGCTCCTCGTTCTGCACGCGGTTCAGGTCCTTGATCTTCTGGTCGTGCAGGGCGAGATAGGTCTCGCGGGCTTTGAGGTAGAACTCCACCGCCTGGGCCGGGTTCTGGCGGGCCATGGCGATCCGTCCCAACTCCACGTAGGCGCCGGGGACCAGCGGATACGTGTTGAGCGATTTCTGGAACAGTTGTTCCGCCCCGGCCAGATCGCCCTTCTGGGCGGCCTGCACACCCTTGTCATAGAGGGCGGCGGCCTTCTTGACCGTGTTGGGGTCGGTCTTGACGGCTTCCTCCTCCTGCCCCGCTGCCACGGCGGCCAGGAGCGCGAAGGCGATCAACACAACGATGATGCGATGCATGGGCGTCCTCCCACGGAGTCTTCGAGAACTCATTATACGCTGTCCGGGCCGTCCGGGTTACTCCGGATCGCAGCGGATGTCACCGGCCGCCCGCTCAGCGCGGGCGCCGGCCCCGGCCCCGGCCCCGGGAGTTGCCGTCCCGGCGGCTGGGCGGCTGGGCCCGGTGCGTCTTGACCCGCGGGCGGGCTTCCTTCGCCGGCGCCCGGCGGGGGGCGCTCCGGCTCTTCGCCGGCTGCGGTCCGGTGGCGCCGCGGGCTGGCCGGCGGGACTTGGACCGTGGCGCGTCCGACGCGGTCCCGCCGCCGCCGATCACCGAGAACTCCGTCTGGTAGCGAACCATGTCCACGCGGTCCACCCGCACCGTCACCGGCGTGCCCAGCGCGAACACCCGGCCGCCCCGCTCGCCGTAGAACAGGTGCCGCCGCTCGTCGAAGACGTAGAAGTCGTCCGTGAGACTGGACAGGGAGACGAAGCCCTCGATGAAGAAGCGCGTCAACTGCACGTTAAGGCCCGACGGGCGGAGGCCGGAGACGAACCCCTCGAACTCCCCGCCCACGTGTTGCTGCATGAATTCGGCCTTTTTCCAGGCCAGCACCTCCCGCTCGGCTTCCACCGCCTCGCGTTCCCGCTCCGAGGCGCGCCCGGCGATCTCGTGCAGCGCCGCGATGTCGTAGCCGGGCGGGGTGGGCTGGTCGGGATGGGCCAGCGCGTGCCGCAGCAGCCGGTGGACCATCAGGTCGGGATAGCGGCGGATGGGCGAGGTGAAGTGGGTGTAAGTGTCGGCGGCCAGCCCGAAGTGGCCGCTGTTGCGCTCCGAATACACGGCCAGCTTGAACGTCCGCAGCATCACGTAGGACAGGTACTGGCCCACCGGCGAATCCTCGAACCGGTCCGCCAACCCCTGGAAGTCGCGGGGCGTGTACGCCTCCGGGTCCAGTTCGAAGTCATAGCCGAAGCAGGCGGCGGTCTCGGCCAGCTCCTGCACTCTCAGCGCGTCAGGGGGCTCGTGGATCCGGTAGATGAACGGGAGCTCCCGGGCCTGGAAGTGGGCGGCCACGGCCTCGTTGGCCGCGAGCATGAACTCTTCGATGAGTCGGTGGGCGAAGGTGCGCTCCGACTTGAAGATCCCGACGACGGCGCCCGCCGGATCGTAGCGGACCTCCTCCTGGGGGAGGTCGAAGTCGATGGCGCCGCGCTGCCGCCGCCGCGTGTTAAGCAGCCGGGCCAGCTCGGCCATGCCGTCGCACTCGACGGCCAGTTCGGGGTGCTGCGCCCGCGCCGCGGCGTCGCCGTCGAGGATGGCCGCCACCTGGGTGTAGGTCATCCGGGCCCGGCTGCGGATCACCGACGGCATGAACCGGGCGGCGGTGGTCCGGCCGGTGCGGCCGTCGATGGTGAGCTCCGCCGTGAACGTCAGGCGGTCCTGGTCCGGCAGGAGGGAGCAGGCGTCGCTGGAGAGGTCCTCCGGGAGCATGGGGATGGCCCGGTCGGGAAAATAGACCGAGGTGCCGCGGCGAAACGCCTCGCGGTCCACGGCGCCGTCGGGGGGCACGAAGTGGGAGACATCGGCGATGTGCACCCAGAGGGTGTAGTCGCCGTCGGCGCGCCGCGCGGCGTTGACGGCGTCGTCGAAGTCGAAGGCGGTCTCGCCGTCGATGGTCACCGCCGGCAGCGGACGCAGGTCCGCGCGGCCAGCGAGTTCCGCGGCGGTGATCTCCCGGGGCGCGCGCCGCGCCTCGGCCAGCGCCTCGGGGGAAAACTCGGTGGGAATGTCGTGCTGGCTCAGGGCGATCTTGTACGGCAGCTCCGGATCGTCGGGCTTGCCCACCAGCGCCACGATCCGGCCATCGGGCCGCGTGTGGGTGGATGGCTCCGTGGTCAGCGACACGGCGACGATGTCGCCGTCCGCCAGCTCGAACGCGTCGGTGTTCGTGGGGTGTACGGTGTAGTGAAACCGCGGATCCAGCGGGATCACCACCGGCTTTTTCAGGAACAGGATCCGGCCGATGATCCGGGGCGTCCCCCGTTCCAGGACGTGGAGGATCCGTCCCTCGAGGCGGGGACCGGACCGGCCGGGGCGGGGCGGCTCCGGCGCGGCGCCCGGCCGGGCGTCGAGGAGCTGGACCGCCACCCGGTCGCCGTGGGTGGCGTCGCCGAGGTCGGCGGCACGGACGTAGACGTCGCCGCCGGGGTGGCACTCGGGATCGGGGATGACGAAGCCGAAGCCGCTGCGGTGGCACTGCAGCTTGCCCGTGACCAGCCGGGCGCGGCCGCGGACGGCGTAGTAGTTCTTCTTGACGCGGATCAGGACGCCGTCGGCCTCGAGCTCCCGGAGGGCGGCGCGGAATTCCTTTCGGTCGTCGGCCCCGGCATCGAGCCGCTCGGCCAGCTCGCGCCTGGACACGTGCTCCCGGCCGAGCCGGCCGAGGAGGTTCAACAATTCGTCTTTCATGGACATGGCGGGCGAGCCTCGTTGGAGGAGATGGAGCGGCAGCTTGAGAGCCGGAACCAGTATAGCGGCGGTCGCGCCAAAAACCAAGGAGGATGATATAATCAAACAGTTTCCGCTTTGTTCCCAACCGCCGGCGGAGAGGCGATCGCCCATGATGGAATGGATTCTGGCCAACGTGCCGCCCGACGGCATCGGCCTGGTGGTCACCCTGTTCCTGTCGCTGATGATCGGCTTCCAGCTGGAGGAACGCCGGGAGAGCAAGCCCACCTTTTTCTTCGGCGGCGTCCGCACCTATCCCCTCATCGCCATCAGCGGATTTCTGCTGACCGTGGTGGCGCCGGGCAACTACATCCCGTTCACCGCCGGATTGCTAGTGCTGGGCACGCTGCTGGCCATCCTGTACTGGTCCAAGGTGGAGCGCGACCTGCCCGGCTTCACCACGGAGTACTCGGCCCTGGCCACGTACGCCCTGGGGGCGGTGGTCGCGGCGGGGGAGTACTGGCTGGCGCTGGCGGCGGCGGTGGTGGTGGTGCTGCTTGTCCACATGAAGCACGTGCTGGAGAACCTGGCCCAGCGGATCTCGGCCCACGAAGTGGCCACCTTCGCCAAGTTCCTCATCATCACCGCGGTGATCCTGCCGGTTGTGCCCAACCGCGAATACACACCGTTTGCCATCAATCCGTACAAGGCGTGGCTGGTGGTGATCGCGGTGAGCGGCATTTCCTACGCCAGCTACCTGCTGCAGCGCCGGTTCCACGACCGCGGCGGCCTGTTCCTCGCCTCGCTGCTGGGCGGCCTCTACTCGAGCACCGCCACGACGGTGGTGCTGTCGAAACAGGCTCGGGACAAGGCCGAACCCGCCCTGTACGCCGGGGGGATCACGATGGCCTCGGGGATCATGTACCTGCGGATCCTGGTGCTGCTGTTCCTGTTCGGCCGGCCGCTGTTCGACCGGCTGGTCATCCCGTTCACCATCCTGGGGATGCTGGCGCTCGGCGGCGGAGGCTGGTGGATGTGGCACATCCTCCGCCGCCAGGAGAAGCGTAACGGCGCCGCCGGCGAGGTCAACCGCAATCCGCTGGAGCTGGGGACCGCCTTCCTGTTCGCGGCGATTTTCATGGGGATGCTGGTGGCCACCCGGTTCGCCTTTCAGCAATTCGGGCAGGTGGGCGTGTACGGGCTGGCGCTGATCCTGGGGCTGGTGGACGTGGACCCGTTCATCCTGGGCCTGGCCCAGACGCCGGCCGACGCCGGCTTTGTGGCCACGGCCGCCGCGGCGGTGGTGGTGGCCACGGCGAGCAACAACCTGGCCAAGGCCGGCTACGCCTTTGCTTTTGGCGGCGCGCGCCTGGGTCGCACCGCCCTGGTGCTCCTCGGCAGCCTGTCCGTGCTCAGCCTGGCGGCGTTGCTGGTCATCTGACGGACATCGGACTTCGGACATCGGACTTCGTGCTCGTAATTCGTAATCGTCATCGTAATCCGTAATCGTGATCGTAATCGAGGTTTGAGCCTTGAGTCTCAAGCCTCAAGCCTCAAGTCTCAAGCCTCAAGCCTCAAGCCTCAAGCCTCAAGCACGATTACTCAGTCACTCCCGATTTTCTGCCAATTTTTGGCCGGTTTTTTTAACTGAAGTCATGAGCAAGATCAAGCAGCGGGCAGGCGGGAGGTACCGCTCGCGGCACCTCCATCGTGCCAACCGAATGATCGTGCCAAGGACATGGAAACGGTGAATGGGTGAATAGGTGAATCGGGATGAGGCTGTCATTGATCATTTTTCTTTGATCATTTCTGATTGGTCATTTTCGATTATTGGTTATAGATGATTGCTTATATTTTAATGATTATTGCATATCTTTTATTGGCTAATCGGAGACGAGTCGGGCTTTGCTGAGATGACATCCGATATCCGATTTCCGATGTCCGATGTCCGATGCCCGTCGGCTGGGAACGAGCCTCGAGTCTCTGGTCTCAAGCCCCGAACTGCGAGTCACGATCACGATTACGAATTACGCTTACGATGACGATTACGAATTACGAGCACGAAGTCCGAAGTCCGAAGTCCGATTTCCACCGGGGATCACGCCGCCGGCTGCTGCGCCGCGGGCGCCGGCGCGGGCGCCACGACGATCCGCGGACGGGTGTCTGGCGTCAGGTCGGTGGCGGCGTCCTGCAGGAAGGCGGCGAAGATCTCCCGCATGTAAACGGTGGTGTCGTATGTCTGGCCCCGCTTGAACACCTCGTACCCGTCGCCGCCGCCGGCCACGAACGAGTTGGTCACCACGCGGTAGGTGGCCGTCGGGTCGAGGGGCCGGCCGTTGATCCGGATGTCCCGCGCCCGGCCCGCCGCCTGGTCCAAAACGGCCGAAACGCCGGCTGAGACGATGGGGAAGGCGCCCTGGTAGTTTTCAATGGTGGCCGTGAAGTCGAAGAGCGCCTGGACGTCGGCGCCCGACAGGGTGACGATCACGGCGGTGTTGTCGAAGGGGAGCGCCGCGTACACCGCCTTGAGCTGGATGGGCCCCTCGGGCAGGTCCGCCCGGACGGAGCCGCGGTTCATCAGGGAGAAGTCCACGCCCTGCGCCCGCGTGTACCACTGCAGGGCGTCGCAGACCAGGCCGCCCAAACTGTGGCCGCCGGCCCGGCCGGGGTTGTTCCGGTAGGTGGCGGGCGACCGGCCGATCACCGTGGCCAGCATGGCGTCGACCTTGGTGCCGTACTCGGACAACTGCGCCAGCAACGCGGCGTCCTCCGCCCGGCGTTCCGCCGGCGGCGCCACCTTCGGATCCTGGAACAGGGCGCCCGGAGTGAGCGCCACGTTCACCGGCAGCGGCTGCCAATCGAGGCCGGCCACCCGGCGGTTGCGCAGGCGCAGCGTCGCCTGGCCCACCACGATCCCGCGGGCCCAGGCCTGGACGATGGGCACGCGGCCCTCATAAAACGGCCGGTCCATGAACGTGTGCGTGTGTCCGTCCACGATGAGGTCGAACTCCGGACACTCGCGGGCCAGCCGGCGGGAACCGAAACCGGGGTCCTCGGAGATGCCCATGTGCACGAGGGCGATCACGACGTCCGCCTGGCGCCGCAGCTCGGGCAGGTAGCGGCGGGCGGTGGCCACCTCGTCGGCGATGGTGAGGTCGCGGATGTTCCGCGGCAGCGCCAGGGTGCGGGTCTCGGCGGTGGTGAGGCCGAGGACGGCCACGGTGAAGCCGGGAAAGCGGCGGATGAGGTACGGCTCGACCAGCGGCTTGCCGTCGGCGGTCAGGATGTTGGCGCAGAGGAACGGGAAGCGGGCCGCGGCCCGCTGCTCGTTGAGCACCGTGCGGGCGGCGTCGAACTCGTGGTTGCCCAGCGTCATGGCGTCGTAGCCGATGGTGTTGTAGCCGATGAAGTCCGGCTCGCCCAGAAACAGGTTCGATTCGGGGCGGCCCTGGTTGACGTCGCCGGCGTCCAGGACCAGCACGTTGGCGTGGCGGCTCCGGACTTCCCGGACCAGCGTCAGACGGGCGGGCAGCCCGCCGGCGCCGGGACAGCCCGGCAGGTCGTACTTGAGCGGATGTCCGTGGTGGTCGTTGGTATGCAGGATGACCAGCTCGTCCTCGGCCGGCGCCGCGGTTGGTGGCGGCGCCGACACCTGGCGGGCGCCGCATGCGGCGAAAGCCAAAACGGCAGCCAGGATGGAGACCAGCCGGATCAGTGACAGGCCGGAACGGCGGGCAGGACGGACACGATAACGGTTCATGGGGCACCTCTGTTAAAAAGACCATGGTAGCGGGAAGTGGCCGGGAATTCAACAATGGGGTGAATAGGTAAAATCGGTGAATGGGTGAATGGGTGAATCGGTGAATCGGTGAATCGAGAGACGGGAGACGAGAGACGGGAGACGGAATTAGGCGAACGGGAAGATCCGAACCGCCAACCCCAAACCGCGAGACCCGTATTCCAAAATCCGATGTCCATTGCCCGTCGGTTGGGAACGAGCCTCTAGCCTCGAGTCTCGAGCCTCGATGACGAATACGATCACGATTACAATTACGATGACGATGACGATAACGAACTAAGGCGCGGGAGATTCCCGGACGTACTTGATGTTGTCCAGGACGAGAATCCACCGGCCCTCGACCTCCGTCGGTGGCTGCGTGATGGTGAATTTTTTCTCGATCCCGAACAGGCCGATGGTCAGGGTGGCGCCCGCGATGGTGGCCTGGCCGCCGGTGACCTCGGTGTTGGCGGTCTTGACGCTGCCGCTGCCGTCCAGGAAGATGTGGACCCAGGTGCCGTCGGCGGCCACCCAGCGGCCGGCGAACGCCTGCTGCGATTCGGGCAGGGGCGTTTTGGGCCCGCAGCCGGCCAGCAGCCCCACGGCGACCATCAGAAGGCCGATGGCGCCGGCGATGCGCGGTGCGCTCATGGTTCCCTCCGTGTTCCGTCTGAGATGAGGTTGTCGATATTATCGTCCATTTTTCAGCTTTCCTCAAGGGGGCGCCGCCGCCGTTTGACTCCGTCCCCGATCGGAATTACAATGAGCATAACTTATTTCACCATGATTGGAGGATGCCATGTCGAGAAAGGTGCTGGTGGCCACGGAAAAGCCGTTCGCCAAGGTGGCGGTCGCGGGGATCGCCGACATCCTGAAGGGGGCCGGCTACGAGATGGTCCTGCTGGAGAACTACAAGGACGTCGCCGACTTTCACCGGGCGGTGGCTGATGTCGACGCCATCATCGTCCGCAGCGACCAGGTGACACCCGAGGTCCTGGAGGCGGGGAAAAAACTCAAGCTCGTGGTCCGCGCCGGCGCAGGGTACGACAACATCGACCTGAAGGCGGCGACGGCCAAGGACGTGGTGGTCATGAACACGCCGGGCCAGAACTCCAACGCCGTGGGCGAACTGGTGTTCGGGCTGATGCTGCAACTGGCCCGTCGCGGCTACACCGGCAAGGCCGGCACGGAGCTGCGGGGCAAGAAGATCGGGCTGCACGCCTATGGCAACGTGGGGCGGGCCGTGGCCGCGATCGCCCGGGGGTTCGGGATGACGATCCATGCCGTCGACCCGTACGTGGACAAGGCCGTGATCGAGGCCGAGGGGATCCACGCCTGCGCCAGCGTCCAGGACATGTACAAGGCGTGCGACTACGTGTCGCTCCACCTGCCCAAGACGAAGGAGACCGCCGGCTCCATCAACTTCGAGCTGATGTCGCTCCTGCCCAAGGGCGCCGCCATCATCAACACGGCGCGGGCCGAGGTGGTGGACGAGCCGTCGTTGCTCAAAATGTTCGCCGAGCGGCCGGACTTCATGTACGCGGCCGACGTCGAGCCGGCGTGCAAGGCCGAGATCGAGGCCAAGTACGCGGGCCGCTATTTCTTCACCGCCAAGAAGATGGGCGCCCAGACCGAGGAGGCCAACATCAACGCCGGCCTGGCGGCCGCCCGCCAGATCGTCGGGTTCTTCGAGCAGGGCGACGCGAAGTTCAAGGTGAATTGATCCGTACGCCGCATTCGACGAATGCGGCCAGGCGGCAGGCGGCGTCGAACAGCGGGTCATGCGGACAGCGCCGAGGCTTCACATCCATCCGTGGATGGTGGACACCTCAGAAAAATTGGTGCAGATAGCGCGCGTTCATCGAACGCGCGCTACGATCTGGCCGCAGTTGTTTTCAACAGCGCCGGCTGGAAATGAACCGCTCCGCCCCCCTCTTCACCCAGGCCGGCAAAGCCGGAATCAATTGATTGGGAGTATCCGGAATTTGCTCGTCCAACCAGTCAGTCATTGATTGGCGCAGCGCCTGAGACATGCGCACGATCCGCCGGGTGGCAACGTGGATGTACCGCGAGCGGCAGCGAGCGGCGCCTCCCGCATGCCGGCTGTTTGATTTTGCTCATGGCTTCAGTCAAAAAATCCTGCCAAGAGTTGGCAGAAAAACGGGAGTAACTGAGTAATCGTAATCGAGGCTCGGGACTCGAGGCTAGAGGCTCGTTCCCAACCGACGGGCATCGGACATCGGATTTTGGAATACGGGTCTCGCGGTTCGGGGTTGGCGGTTCGGATCTTCCCGTTCGCCTAATTCCGTCTCCCGTCTCTCGTCTCCCGTCTCTCGATTCACCCATTCACCCATTCACCCATTCACCCATTCACCCACTCCCACCTCCTATCTCATATCTCCTATTTTTCAACCGTTTCCTGTTCACCATTCACTGTTCACCGGATCCCGAACCGCTTCATTTTCTCCAGCAGCGACTGGCGGGTGATGCCCAAACGGGCGGCGGTGTGGGTGCGGTTGCCGCCGCAGGCGTCCAGCGCGGCGACGATGAGCCCGCGCTCGAACGCATCCGTCTGCCGGCGCAGGCCCACGGGCGGATCGACGGCTGCACCGGCGCCGGCGCCGGGGGCGGCGGCCGGCGAACGGCCCGTGTCGTCGCGGATATAGGCGGCCACGGCGTCGGTTTCGATCGTGTCGCCCTCGGTGGTGAGCAGCACCAGCCGCTCCACCTCGTTCTCCAACTGGCGGACGTTGCCCGGCCAGCGGTACGCCTCCAGCAGGCGCAGCGCCTCGGCGGACATGCCGGCCAGGCGGCGGTTCATTTTGGCCTGGGCGCGCTCCAGGAAGAATTCCACCAGGGGTTGGATGTCATCACGGCGCTCGGCCAGCGGCGGGATCCGGACGGTGAACACGTTGAGGCGGAAGAACAGATCCTCGCGGAAGGCGCCGGCGCGCACCTCGGCCTGCAGGTCGCGGTTGGTGGAGGCGACCACGCGCACGTCCACCCGCCCGGGCTTCTCCGCGCCCACGGGCCAGATCTCGCCCTGCTGCAGCGCCCGCAGCAGCTTGACCTGCAGCTCCATCGGCGCCTCGCCCACCTCGTCGAGGAAGAGCGTGCCGCCGTCGGCCACCTGGAAGTAGCCCTTCTTGTGGCCCACCGCGCCGGTGAACGCGCCCTTGCGGTAGCCGAAGAACTCGCTCTCGGCCAGCTCCCGGGGGATCGCGCCGCAATTCACCGCCACGAACACCTCGCCGGCGCGGCGGCTGTGACGGTGGATGAACCGGGCGACGAGCTCCTTGCCGGTGCCCGTCTCGCCGGTGAGCAGCACGGTGGTGTCGACGCCGGCCACTCGGCGGGCGGAGTCCAGAATGTCGGCCATGGCCCGGGAGCGGTAGATGATATTTTCGGCATCGAGGAAGCGGCGGACGTCGCCCTGGAGCGCCTGGTTCTCGCGACTCAGCCGCTCGTTGGCCTGGCGCAGTTCCTCGGCCAGCCGGCGGTTCTCCCTTTCCAGCGCCTGCTTTTCCAGCGCCTGCCGGACGACGATGCGCAGTTCCACCGGATCCCACGGCTTGGTGATGTACCGGTAGACATGCCCGTCGTTGATGGCGTGGATGAGATCCTCCACCTCGGTGTAGCCGGTGAGCACGATCCGCATGACGTCCGGCTTGATCTTGAGGATCCGCTTCAGCAGCTCGATCCCGGACATCCGCGGCATCTTCTGGTCGGTGATGACCAGGTCCACGTCCTCGCGGCCGGCGATGGCGAACGCCTCCTCGCCCGAGGCGGCTTCCAGGACGCGGTACTCGGCCACGAAGGTCCGCTTGAGCTTCTGCAGGTTGGCCGGCTCGTCGTCCACGACAAGGAGGACCGGCTGCCGCGGTTCGCTCATGGCGCCTCCGCCGCCGGCCCGTCAGCCGGCAGCTCCACCCGGAACACGGCCCCGCCGTCGGGATCGTTGCGGACGCGCAGGACGCCGCCGTGCTGCTGCACGATGCTGTAGCTGATGCTCAGGCCCAGGCCGGTGCCCTTGCCCACGTCCTTCGTGGTGAAGAACGGGTCGAAGATCCGGTTCAGGTGGTCCGGCGGGATGCCGGGGCCGGAGTCGGCCACTTCGACCACCACCCGGCCGTTCTCCGTGAGCGTGCGGACCCGGATGGTCCCTTCACCCTCGATGGCGTCGATGGCGTTGCTGAGCAGGTTCAGGAACACCTGCTCCATCTTGCCCACCAGCACCCGCGCCGGCGCGATGGCGCCGTACTCCCGGACGATCCGGATCCGGTTCTTGTACTGGTTGCGCAGCAGGTTCAGGCACATGTCGAGGATCTTGCAGAGATCCACCTCCTCCGGCTCGCCGGAGGGGGCGCGCGAAAACACCCGCAGGTCGTCCACGATGGCCTTGATCCGCTCGGCGCCCTCGTGAATGTTGGCGGCCAGCCCGCCGATGTCGCCGAGGATGAAATCGATGCGGAGCTCCTCGCGCAGCCGCGCCAGTTCCACCGGCGCGGCGCCGGCGTTCACCCGGACGAGGTACCGGCCCAGCTTGTCGGCGTACTCGTCGAGGAACCGGGTGTTACCGTAGATGAAATTCAGCGGATTCTTGATCTCGTGGGCGATCCCGGCGACCAGCCGCCCCAGCGAGGCCATCTTCTCCGACTGGACGAGCTGGTCCTGGGCGTCGTGGAGGTCCTGGAGCGCCTGTCGCAGCTCGCGGTTGCTCGTCTCCAACTCCCCGGTGCGGTGGCGGACCTTGACCTCGAGCTCGCGGTTGCTCGCCTCCAGCTCCTGCTGGCGCTCCTCCACCGTTCGGGCCATCTGGTTGAACGCGTCGGCCAGCGCGCCGATCTCGTCGCCGCCCGCCGGCTGCACCCGGCGGTGATACTGCCCGCGGGCGATCTCCCGGGCCGAATCGGTGAGGGACAGGAGCGGCCGGCTGATCTGGCGGCTCAGCAGCCACGCGCCGGCCACGACGAGGACGACGGCGACGCTGATGATGCCGGCGAACGCCAGCGCCAGCTGGTACACCGGCTTGAAGATGTCCCCTTCGCTGAGCGTGACCACGATGCGCCAGCCGAAATCCCGGCTGCCGACGCGGGCCAGCCCGCCGTACCGCGCGGCGGGCGCGGGCAGGTGCACGGTGGCGCCGCCGGCGCGGATGGCCGCCGGCAGCGCGGCCAGGCCGGGCAGTGCGGCCAGCTCGGCTCCCACCCGGTTGGTGGTGTCGCCGGGCCGGCGGTTACGCCGCTCCGGCGCGGCCAGGATGCGCCGGTCGTCCGGCGACAGGAGCAGGGCGAAACCGGAAGGGAGCCCGTAGCGGCGGAAATCCGACTCCACCAGATCCAACTGGGCCTGGATGTATTCCCAGTTCATGATGTTGATCCAGACTCCCAGCACGTCGCCGGTGGCATGGTCCCGGACCGGCTGGGCGAACAGGAGGTGGTAGGAGCGGCTGGCGTCGTCGTCCTCGAAGAAGTAGAGCCGGTGCGCCAGCGGCGACGCGTACCAGTCGTGCACGGCGGCGCGCCCCTGCATGGCCTGCCGCCAGGCGGTCGCCTCCACGGGGTAGGCCTCGACGGACTGACCGACCAGTTCGTTGAGCAGCCGCGGGTCGAACCAGTCGCCGAACCGGTTGACGCTGTTGCCGGCGCGGATGACGCCCCGGGCGTCCACCAGCACCATCAGGTCGTACACCTCGTGGATCTGGACGTATTCGTTGAGCGTGGCCAGGATGGGGGAAACCGGCGGCACCGGCGCCGGAACGCCGCGCAGGAAGGCCTCGACGCCTTCGTTGGAAGCCATGGCGGCGCTTTCTTCGCGACGCTCGGTGAGGAACAAGTCCAGCTTGTCGGCCGTCTGCTGCGACAGGTGGTGCAGGTAGATTTCCACGCGGTCGTCGATGATGATCCGGCGGGCGAACTGGTAGAACAGCAGCAGTGCCGCGGCCAGGGGCAGGAGGCCCGCCAGCACCAGCCACAGGAGGATTCTGCCCCGCATGCCCCGCAACAGTTTCACCGGCGGCGCCTCGTCCGAATGATGCCCGTCCAGGCGGGATTCCGTGCAGCTAAAGATAAAGGAAAGCCCGGGAAAGTTCAACAAAGAGAATTGGCAGGCCCTCCCGTCGATGCTAAAATGCTCCATTCAGCGCCGACCCGGCGGAGGATCGCCCCGATCGCTCCAGCCGGGCGGATGGATGGCCGGGAGGGCGGATGGACCAGTTCTTGCAAAGCGTGCTCGATTTCGTCAGCGTGGCCCGGGACTGGATCTGGGGCAACTGGATGATCGCCCTGCTCGTGGGCACGGGCGTGGTGCTGACCGTCCGCACCGGCGGCGTTCAGTTCCGCCTCTTCGGACAATCCCTGAAGCTGCTCCTGCGCGGCGCGCTCGGCAAGGAGCACGCCAGGGAGGGGAAGGGCGACATCTCCCCCTTCGCCGCGCTGATGACGGCGCTGGCGGCCACGGTGGGCAACGGCAACATCGCCGGCGTGGCCGCGGCCATCGCCACGGGCGGCCCCGGCGCGCCGTTCTGGATGTGGATGAGCGGCATTTTCGGCATGGCCACCAAATACGCCGAAGGATTCCTGGGCGTCTACTTCCGCCGCGAAGCGGAAAACGGCACCATGGCCGGCGGTCCCATGTACTACTGCCGCTACGGCTTGAAGAACACCCGCTTCGCCCGGGGCCTCGGCTGGGCGTTCGCCCTGTTCGGCGGTTTTGCCGCGCTGCTCGGTACCGGGAACATGGCCCAGTCCAACTCCATGGCCCTGGCCGTAGACGCGGCGTTCAAGGAGCACGGCGTGGCCACCGGCTGCCCGTTCTGGATCTCCGGCCTGGTCATCACGCTGCTCGTCGGCCTGGTGGTCATCGGCGGCATCAAGCGCATCGGCGCCGTAGCCGAAAAGCTCGTGCCCACCATGATCGCCATCTATTTCATCGGCGTCATCATCGTGTTGGGCGCCTACTGGCGGGAAATCCCCGGGGCGTTCGAAACGGTCTTCGGTTTCGCCTTTTCGCTGAAAGCGGCCGTGGGCGGAGTGATCGGGATCTCGGTCCAGCGGGCCATCAGCCTGGGCGTGAGCCGCGGCGTGCTGAGCAACGAGGCGGGCCTGGGCTCGGCGGCCATCGCCCAGAGCGCGTCGCGGTCGTCGGATCCCACCGACAACGGCCTGCTGGCCATGACCGGCGTGTTCATCGACACCATCGTGGTCAACACCCTGACCACCCTGCTCATCGTGGTCACCGGCGTCTGGAAGCTCACGCCGGTGATGGGCGGCGAGCTCACCAGCACCGCCCTGACGGCCTCGGCCATGTCCACGGTGATCCCCAGCGGCAGCCTGATCATCGCCTTCTGCTCGTTCCTCTTCGGATATACCACCCTTATCGGCTGGTGCTACTACGGCGAGATCTGCTGGGAGTACATCTTCGGCATCCGCATCGTTCTGCCCTACCGGATCATCTATATCATCTTGTTGTTTGTGGGGGCGGTGGTGCAGGGGGCGTTCATCAACATCGTCTGGTTCGTCGGCGAGGCGGCCAACGCGTTCATGGCCTTCCCCAACCTGATCGGCCTGCTGATGCTCAGCGGGCTCGTGGCCCGCGTCACCCGCCAGCGCTATCGCGGAGAAACGTAATGGACACTGTCTGGGAGTTGGTCGGGCTCGCGGCGCTGCTCGCCGGAATCCTGGTCTGGCACCTTCGGCAACAGCGCCGCCCGGCCTGTTCGCAACGCGCCGGGCGCAACGGCTGCGGCCAATGCCCGCTCCGGAACGACTGCGCGGGGCTCATCGTCGTCGAAGCCGACGAGGAGCCGGCCCCGCCGCGGAGACCGGCGTGACTTCGTTCACCGTACGGACCACCCGCCGGACGGAATGCGTCGACATCACCGCGCGGGTCGGGGAGTGCGCCGCCGCCGCCGGGTGGCGGGACGGCGTGCTGCATGTGTTCTGCCCCCACACCACCGCCGGCGTGACCATCAACGAGAGCGCCGATCCCGACGTGAGGCGGGACCTCCTCGCGACCTTTGATCGTTTGGTTCCGCGCGACGGCGATTACCGCCACGCCGAGGGCAACTCCGACGCCCATGTCAAGGCATCGCTTGTGGGCGCCGGCGCCTGGGTGCCGCTGGCCGGCGGGGCGCTCCGCCTGGGCACCTGGCAGGCCGTCTACCTGTGCGAATTCGACGGACCCCGCACCCGGGAGATCTGGCTCCAGTTCGTTCCCGCGGCGATTGGTTCGAGGCTCGAGACTCGAGGCTAGAGACTCGTTCCCAACCGACGGACATCGGACTTCGGACATCGGAATTCGGAACTCGTGCTCGTAATCGAGGCTCGAGACTCGAGGCTAGAGACTCGATCCCAACCGACGGACATCGGACATCGGAATTCGGAACTCGTGCTCGTAATTCGTAATCGTGCTCGTAATCGAGGCTCGAGACTCGAGGCTAGAGACTCGTTCCCAACCGACGGACATCGGACATCGGAAATCGGATAGCTGATGTCATCTCAGCAAAGCCCGCCTCGTCTCCGAATAGCCAATAAAAGATACGCAAAAATCATTAAAGTATAAGCAATCATCTATAACCAATAATCGAAAATGACCAATGAGAAATGATCAATGAAAAATGATCAATGACAGCATCATCCCGATTCACCCATTCACCCATTCACCCATTCACCCATTCCCATCTCCTATCTCCTATCTCCTATCTCCTATCTCCTATCTCCTATCTCCTATCTCCTATCTTCCCACTATTTGCTTTGATAACCCGCCCCAGCACCTTGGCCAGGTCCTCGAGCCGGTAGGGTTTCATGATCACGTCGGCGAATCCGTACTTCCGGAAGTCGCTCATGATGGGATCGTTGGAATAGCCGCTGGACACGATCACCCGCGCCTCGGGGTCCATGGCCACCAGGAAGCGCACCGCCTCCTTGCCCCCCATCCCGCCGGGAACGGTCAGGTCCATGATCACGGCGTCGTACGCGCGGCCGGTCTCCAGGGACTGCCGGTACATCTCCATCGCCTCGCTGCCGTCGCGGGCGCAGGCGGCATCGTACCCCAGGCGCAGCAGCATCTTCTGCGCCGTGTTCCGGACGACACCCTCGTCGTCCATGACCAGAATCCGTCCGGTGGAGGGCTTGACCGGCTGGGCCGCCGGGCGGGCCGAGGCGGGCTGTTCTTTCCCGGCGGGCAGATACACGTGGAAGACCGTGCCCTGGCCGACGGTGGAAGCCACCGAGATGTGCCCGTCGTGCCGTTTGATGATGGAGTAGGTCGTGGGCAGACCCAACCCTCGGCCGGTCGCCTTGGTGCTGAAATACGGGTCGAAGATCCGGGACAGGTGAGATTCCGGGATGCCGAGGCCGCTGTCCTCGATGGTGATTTTTACGTAGCGACCGGGCCGGAGGGGCAGGCCGCTGGTGTCGTCCACCTCGATGTTCTCGCCCGCGATGGTGATCCAGCCGCCGTTCGGCATCGCCTGAATGGCGTTGAGAATCAGATTGTGGATCACCTGGTTCATCTGGCTGATATCCACCTCGACCGGCTGGAGATCAGGCGAAAGCCGGAACTCGCAGCGGACCGCCGAGCCGCGCAGGGCGAAGCCCGCCGAGTCGCGGAGCAGCTCGCCCAGCGCGGTGGTCTCTTTCACCGGCAAGCCGCCCCGGGCGAAGGTGAGGAGCTGGTTGGTCAGCTCGCGCGCCCGGAGCGCGGCTTTCTCCGCCTCCAGCAGGAGCTGGTGCGCCTCGGACTGCTGGGGGACGGCCATTTTGGTGAGCGAGATGTGGCCGATGACCCCCGTCAGAATGTTGTTGAAGTCGTGGGCGATGCCGCCCGCCATCAGGCCGAGGGATTCCAGACGGAGGGCGTTGGCCAGGTTGTCCTCGATGCGGCGCTTTTCGGTCACGTCGCGGAACACCAGCAGGACTCCCACCACCCGGTTGTCCGGGTCGCGCATCGGGGCGCCGCTGATGGAGATGATGCGCTCGCTGCCGTCCCGGCCCGTGAGCAGAAGCTGGTCCGTCACATCCGGCCGCCGGCCGGAGGCGAGGATCCGGGCGGGCCAGTCGGCGACGGGTTCGCGGTCGCGCTCCTGCAGGGTGACGACCACCTCGCCCAGCGGCCGGCCGATGGCCTCGGTCGACGTCCAGCCGGTGAGCCGTTCGGCGGCCAGGTTCATGAGCGCGATGCGCCCGTCCGGATCCGCGGCGACGACGCCTTCGCCGATGGAGCGCAGGATGACGCCGAGGAACTCCCGCTCGTCGGCCAGCGTCTGTTCCACCCGCTTGCGCTGGATGGCCATGGCGACCTGGCCTGACATGAACGCCAGCATCTCCAGGTCGTCGCCGCCGTACCGCACGCCCGGGGTGTAGCTCTGGATCACCAGGGCGCCGACGACCTGCTGTTCGATCCGCAGGGGGGTGCCCATCCAGCAGCAGGACAGGGAGCCCAGCTTTTCGGCCTCGCCGCTGCCGAACAGGGAGTTCAGGGTCTGCTCGTCGGCCAGGAGCGGCGTGCCGGTGCGGATCACGTAGCTGGTCAGCCCCTTGCCCAGGGGCTCGGGTTCGGGCACGGGATCGTGGGCGTCGATCCAGTAAGGGTAGGACACCGTCTGCCGGCGGGCGTCGTAGAGGGCGATGAAGATGTTGTCCGCCGGCATCAGCTCGGACACGGCGGCGTGGATCGCCGCGTACAGCGCGTCCAGCGACTGGGCGGAATTGGCTGCTTCCGAGATGGCGTAGGTGGCCTGCTGCACCCGCTCCCGGCGCCGTTTGTCGGTGATGTCCCGGGCGTTGATGACGATTCCGGAAACCAGCGGGTCCTCGGTGAGGTCGCGGGCGATGGCGTCCAGCGTCCGCCAGCCGTCGCGACTCTGAACCCGGGCTTCAATGGCGGCCATGCCGATCCGCTGCAGGTCGGCCAGGGCCACCTCGTAGCGCGGCAGGTCGTCCGGGTGCATCAGATCGCGAATGCTGCGGCCTTGCAACTCTTCGGGTTCCAGCTTGAGAATTTTCTTGGACGACGGGCTGACGTGCCGGATCCGGCGGTCGGGGTCCACCACGAGGATGATGTCGGTGCTGCCGGCGATGAGCGTCTGAAAGTACTGGTCGGCATTCTCCGCGCGTTTGCGAGTCCGCGCCATGCGGCGCCGCAGGTACACGATGACCAGCACCGCCAGGATGGCGATTCCGAAAATGCCCAGCAGCAGGCTGTGCAGGATCTTGAATGACGGGCTGCGGGTGAATTCAAAATCGAGAAAGTAGCCGTGGCCGAACCACTCGTTACGCAGCTCCTTGAGCCGGCCCTCGGCCTCCAGGTCGTGGATGGCGGTGTTGATCTGATGGAGCAGGGCGGCGTCGCCCTTGCGGACCGCCAGGCAATACGGCGCCTGGAACAGCGGCGTTCCGACCACCTTGAATTGGTTCCGAAGGCCGCGTTGATCGAGGGCGAATTCGAGGGCGATCCGGTGGCTGACGATAGCGTCGAGCCGGCCCGTCAGGATGATGTCCAGCGCCGCGTCCACGTTGTCGAACTCGTACAGGTGGGCAGCCGGGCGTTGCCGGCGGAGGAACTCGGCCGACGCCCCGTTGCGCTGAACGCCCACGCGCCGGCCGTCCAGGTCGTCCGCCGTCCGGATAGTGAACGTGTCTTGGTGCACCAGGATGACGGCGGCGTTTTCCAGAATCGGCGAGGAGAAGTCGAACTCACGTTCCCGCTCCGGCGTCCGGTTGATGCCAACGAGCACGTCTGCTTGCCCGTCGCGCAATCGGGCCAGCGCCTGCGGCCAGGGCATCAGCCGGATCTCAACGGCCCGGCCGGTCCGCTGCTCCAGCAGCCGCAGCACCTCGACATCGAACCCGGCGGGACGGCCTTCGCCGTCGAGATAAAGATTCGGCGGGTAGGATATGTCGCCCACCACCCGGATGGGCGGATACGCCGGAGCGGCGGGGAGGGCGGCGGCCACGACCAGCCCGGCCAGTCCCAGCAGCAGCCGAACCCGGAGCGCGTGTGCCATGGCAGGTCCTCGCAAGTGACGGTGAGCCAACGGGCGCAAACAGATGAATGCCCAGCTTAGCACAAAATCCGCCGGCGCGAATTCGGAAAAACTGACCCGGAGGGCTTGTCCGGTGGCTGCCCGCCGGGCTGAACCGGCCGGCGGGCCCTGACGCTTTTCCCGTTGCATCACCGGCCGCCGACCGCTAAACTGAATCTCCGGCCGGCGCGCGGTTTTCGCATCGCCGGCCGCCCGATTCCAGCAAGGAGTGATCCCATGACCCGACACAATCCCGAGCAGGCCCTGACTCTCACCCGGCGCGAATTCGGCGAGCACGGGGGCGTCTGCCCGTCCATCGAGCGGTCGTCCACGTTCACCGTCCTGGATTCCCGGACCATGCCCGAGATCTTCGGCGGCGTACGCGGGCCGGAGACGGGCGGCTGCTACCTCTACAGCCGGCACTTCAACCCCACTGTCGACGTCCTGGACCGCTACCTGGCGGCGATGGAGGGCACCGAGGCGGCCATTTGCACCGCCAGCGGCATGGCGGCGATCTCCTGCACCCTGCTGCAGCTCTGCCGGGCGGGCGACCACATCGTGGCCAGCAACACGGTGTACGGCGGCACCTTCGCGCTGCTCAACGAGCTGTTGCCCCAGATGGACATCACCACCACATTCGTGCAACCCGAGGACACCGCGGCGTTCGCCCGGGCGATCACGGCGCGCACCAAAGTGATCTACACCGAGGTGCTGGGCAATCCGACTCTGAAGGTGGCCGACATCCCCGCCCTGGGCCGGCTGGCCCGCGAGCGCGGCGCCACCCTGGTCGTGGATAACACGTTCACGCCGATGATCATGTCGCCGGCGCAACTCGGCGCCCACGTGGTGGTGCACTCCCTGACGAAGTTCGTCAACGGCGCCAGCGACGTGATCGGCGGCGTGGTGTGCGCCGCGCGCGACTTCGTCTTCCAGCTCATGGACCTGCACACCGGCCGGGTGATGCTCCTCGGCCCGGTGATGGACCCGCGGGTGGCGTTCGACGTGGCGCAGCGCCTGCCGCACCTGTCCATCCGGATGCGCGAGCACAGCCGCCGCGCCCAGGCGGTCGCCGAGCGGCTGCAGGCGATCGGCGCTCCGGTTAGCTACCCGGGGCTGCCGCAGCACCCCCAGCACACGCTCTTCGCCGGGATGATGAACGAGGGCTACGGCTTCGGCGGCATGCTCACCGTGGACTGCGGCACCCGCGAGCGGGCCGACGACCTGCTGAACGCGCTGCAGAACGACGAGCGGTTCGGGCTGATCGCGGTGTCGCTGGGATACTTCGACACCCTGATGTCGTGCTCCGGCTCGTCGACGTCGTCCGAGATCTCGCCGGAAGACCAGTCGCGCATGGGCCTGTCCCCCGGGCTGCTGCGGATCGCCATCGGTTTCACCGGGACACTGGAAGAGCGCGTGGACCAGATCGAGCGGGGCGTCCGGCGGGTGGGTTTAGTGCCCTGACGGCGGCCCTGCCGGGCCGCCGGCGGGCGCGCTGGGACGAACGGGTCCGTTTGCGGGACGAACCGGTGGTTATTCACGGGCGGGAGACAAACTCCCGCCCGTTCGTTTGCGTATTATTAGACGCAACGCATGTCGTTCCACATACACGGTCCGGCGGTGCCCCAAAACATCGCCGGGTTTTTTTTTGAGCGCCGCCAGAATGCCGACGCCGGGCCGGCAGCCGGCCAATTAATCACTCGTTCCGTTCCCGTCCCTGGTGTACACTAGCCCTGCCTGACTCCCCGCACACGCCCCCCGCGCGACGCCGTATCCCGCGCGGCCCGGGCTGGAAGGAGGACCATGCGCCCGCACATCCGGTTCCTGTCCGACGAGCTGCTGCAACGGATCCTCGACGAGGCGCGCGACCTCCTGGCCGCCGTCGGCGTCGAGATCCACAACCCGGCGGTCGTGGACCTGCTCCACGCCGGCGGCGCCCGCGTCGACGCCGCCACCGGCCGGGTGCACCTGCCCGGCGACCTCGTGGACCGGGCGCTGGCGACGGCGCCGGCGGCCTTCCGGCTGTATGACGCGACGGGCGAGGCGACGCACGCGTTCGGTTCCGGCGAGGTGTACTTCACGCCCGGCTCGGCCGCCATCTACCTTCTGGACGAGGCGACGCGCGCCGTGCGCCACCCCGTCACCGCCGATTACGTCCGCTACGCCAAACTGGTGAGCCGGCTGCCCCATATCGCCAGCCAGAGCACCGCCATGATCGCCGCCGACGTGCACGAGCAGATCGGCGACAGCTACCGCCTCTACCTGAGTCTGCTGTACTGCGAGAAACCCGTGATCACCGGCGCCTTCAGCGCGGAGGGCTTCCCGGTGATGCGCGACCTGCTCGTCGCGGCGCGCGGCTCGGCCGAATCCTTGCGCGAACGGCCGCTGGCCGTCTTCTCGTGCTGTCCCACCGCGCCGCTCAAATGGAGCGGCGCCACCTCGCAGAACGTCGTGGATTGCGCCCGGGCCGGCATTCCGGTGGAGTACGTCTCCATGCCGCTGGCCGGTTTCATGGCGCCGGTGACCCTGACGGGCTCGCTGGTGCAGCACACCGCCGAGACCCTGAGCGGGATCGTGATCTCGCAGCTGGCCGCCCCGGGGGCGCCGGCGCTCTACGGCGGCTCGCCGGCGATCTTCGACGTCCGCTACGAGACCACGCCCATGGGCGCCATCGAGACGATGATGATGGACTGCGCCTACAGCGAGATCGGCCACTGTCTCGGCCTGCCCACGCAGGCGTACATCGGGCTCAGCGACGCCAAGCTCCTCGACGCGCAGGCCGGCTGGGAGACCGGCATCGGCGCCACGCTGGCGGCGCTGGCGGGGATCGACAGCGTGTCCGGCCCCGGCATGCTGGACTTTGAAAGCTGCCAGAGTCTGGAAAAACTCGTGGTCGACAACGAGATCTGCGCCATGGTCCGGCGCCTCCGCGAAGGGATTGAGCCGCGCGACGACTTTCCCTCCGCGCCGCTGTTTCAGGAGATGTTCCGCGAGGGGCACCTGCTCATCGCCGCCCACACCCGGCGCCACCTGCGCCGCGAGCACCTCTTCCCGGGGCCGGCGGTGGACCGCGCGCAGCGCTCGCGTTGGTTGGCGGAGGGAAGCGTGCCCCTGGGCGAGCGGGCGCGGGCCGAAGTGGCCCGCCACCTGGCCGCCTGGGAGCCGGTGCGGCTGCCGGCGGAGGCGCAGGTGGCGCTCACGGAGCGGATGACCGCCGAAGCCCGGCGCTTCGGGATGGACCGGCTGCCCGATCACAAGAGCTGAGGCGGAGAGTTCTTCGATGCGGCGGCAACTGGAATTTCCGGTGGATGCGGTGGCGCCCGAACCCGGCGCCGTGTACGGGCTGCTGGGTCTCGATGGCCGGGTCCCCGACGCGCGGACGGCGGCGCTGCACGCGGCCGCCCGCGCCGAGTTCCTCCGCCTGGCCGAACCGCGCGGACTCTGGCAGGACGCGGCGGAATCCGAGCTGGCGGATATCTTCGCCGGCGAGGGGCGCAACGAGCCGGACGCGCCGCTGGCGCGGATCCACCCGCGGGCGCGGCGCCGCGCGCTGTTCGCCGCCACCGTGGGGCCCGCGCCGGGCCGGCGCGTCGCCGAACTGTTCGCGGCGGGCGATTTCGCCACGGGCGCGGTGCTCGACGCCGTGGCCTCCGCCGCGGCCGAGCGGGCGGCTGACGGCGTGGAGCGGGCCTGGGCGGCGGCGCTGGCCGCGGCCGACCCGGCGGCGGCTGCCTGGCGGTCGCGGCGCTACAGCCCGGGTTACTGCGGCTGGCACATCACCGCGCAACGGAAGCTGTTCGCGGCGATGCAGCCGGCGGCGATCGGCGTGAGTCTGAACGCGAGCTGTCTCATGGAGCCCCTCAAGTCGGTATCCGGGGTGATCCTGGCCGGGCCGCCCGCGATTCACGAATTCGAGGCCGGCTTTCCGTTCTGCCGGCAGTGCCGGGACCGGAGCTGCGGCGCGCGGCTCGCGGACGCCGGTCCCGCGGACATCCCCCACGGAGGTTGACGATGGAGATGCTGGCCCGGTTGGCCGAGATGCTGCAGCGGGGCGAGGACCAGGATGTGCTCCGGCTCACCCGCGAGGCGGTGGCGCAGGGGCTCCCCGCCGCCCGGATCCTGAACGACGGACTCATCGCCGGCATGAACGTGGTCGGCGAGCGCTTCAAGTGCCACGACATCTTTCTGCCCGACGTGCTCCTGGCGGCGCGGGCCATGTACGCCGGCATGGAGGAGCTCAAGCCCCTCCTGATCCGGGACGGGGTGCCGGCGCGGGGGCGGGTGGTGCTGGGCACGGTGCAGGGTGACCTCCACGACATCGGCAAGAACCTCGTGGCCATCATGCTCCGGGGCGCCGGTTACGAGGTGGTGGACCTGGGCCACAACGTCGCTCCGGCGGCCTTCGTCGACGCGGCCGAGCGGGCGGACGCCCGGGTGATCGGCCTGTCGGCGCTCCTGACCACCACCATGCCGGTGATGCGGCAGGTGGTGGAACAGGTCCGGGCGCGGGGTCTGGCCGGGCGGGTGCGCGTCATCGTCGGCGGCGCGCCGGTGTCCGCCGATTTCGCCCGCGAGATCGGCGCCGACGACTACGGCTACGACGGCGCCAGCGCCGTGGACAAGGTGGCCGCCCTGATGGCGGCGCGCTGAGATGCGGCCGATCCTCGAGCGGGTGGGCCGCGGCGAGGTGCTGCTGGCCGACGGCGCCATGGGCACCCTGCTCATGGCCCGGGGACTCAAGGCCGGCGAGTGTCCCGAGGCGCTCAATCTCGATCGCCCCGACGTCGTGGCGTCCGTTTCCGCCGACTACGCCGCCGCGGGCGCCGACATCGTCCTGACCAACACCTTCGGCGGCTCGCCCCTGAAGCTCGCCCTCTACGGCCTGGAAGAACGGACCGAGGCCGTCAACGCCGCGGCGGTGGCCGCCGCGCGGCGGGGCGCCGGGGACGGCGTGTACGTGGCCGCCTCCTGCGGGCCCACCGGCCGGATGCTCCAGCCGTACGGCGACACGCCTCCCGAGGCGGTGGCCGCGGCGTTCGCCCGGCAGCTCGCCGCGCTGGCCGCGGCCGGCGTGGACCTGATCGTTGTGGAGACCATGACCGACCTGGCCGAGGCGGTGCTGGCGGTGGCGGCCGCCCGGGCGGCGGCGCCCGGCGTCCCCGTGGCCGCCACCATGACCTTCGATGTCACGCCGAACGGTTTCTTCACCATCATGGGCGTGGACATTCCCCGCGCCGCCCGGGAGTTGGCCGCGGCCGGCGCCCACATCCTCGGCGCCAACTGCGGCGTGGGCGTCGAGCCCATGGTGGCCGCGGCCGCCGAGCTGCGCCGCGCCACCGACCGGCCGCTGCTGGTGCAGGCCAACGCCGGCCTGCCGGAGCTGCGCGACGGCGCGCCGGTCTGGCCCGAGACACCCGACGTCTACGCCGGGCGGGCGGCGGCGCTCCCGGCGCTGGGCGTGGGCATCATCGGCGGCTGCTGCGGCACGACGCCCGCCCACATCGCCGCACTGCGCCGGATGCTGGACGCCCGGCGCTGACCGCGCGCGCCAACCCCCCGCCGGCCGGCGGGGGGCAAAAGGTCTCGGCGCCGGACCGCTGTTTTCTGTTCCCTTAACCTCCCGATTTTGATATAAATACTACTTTTGATATGTCCTGACCGGGAGTCGCGCTTGACGCTGCAAGACATCATCCTCCGCCTGCAGGATTTCTGGAGCCGGCAGGGCTGCATCATCCAGCAACCGTACGACGTGGAAATGGGCGCCGGGACCATGCACCCCGAGACCTTCCTGCGGGTGCTGGGGCCCGAACCGTACCGGGTGGCGTACGTCATGCCGTCGCGCCGTCCCACCGACGGCCGCTACGGCGAGAACCCCAACCGCGTCCAGAAGCACCTCCAGTTTCAGGTGATCCTCAAGCCCGCCCCTGACGACATGCAGGACGTCTACATCCGCTCGCTCGAGGCGCTGGGCATCGACCTGCGCCTGCACGACTTCCGCTTCGAGGAGGACAACTGGGAATCGCCCACCCTCGGCGCCTGGGGTGTGGGGTGGCAGGTCCTGCTCGACGGGCTGGAGATCACCCAGTTCACCTACTTCCAGCAGGCGGGCGGCCTGGAGCTGAACCCCGTCGCGGGCGAGATCACCTACGGGCTGGAGCGGATCGGCACGTTCATCGCCGGCGTGGAGAGCATCTTCCACCTGGCGTGGCAGCAGGACTACTCCTACGGCGACGTCCGGCACTGGGAGGAGGTGGAGTTCTCCCGCTACAACTTCGAGGAAGCCGACGTGGCCATGCAGTGGAAACTGTTCGAACTGTACGAGGCCGAGTGCCAGCGTCTCATCGGGCGCGACCTGATTCTGCCCGCCTACGACTGCTGCCTGAAATGCTCCCACACGTTCAACCTGCTCGACGCCCGCGGCGCCATCAGCGTCACCCAGCGGGTGGGGCTCATCGGCCGGGTCCGGAAGCTCGCCTGCGCCATCGCGCGGGCGTACGTCCGCAAGCGCGAGGAGATGGGCTTCCCGTTCCTGCGCGCCGCCGCCGGCGGGGGGGCGTGAGATGGGCGCGGAATTTCTCCTCGAGATCGGCACGGAGGAAATCCCGGCCGGCATGATCCGGGATGCGCTGGACCACCTGGCCGACGCGGTGGCGCAGGCGCTGGCCCGCCACGACCTGGCCGGCGGCGAAGCGTGGCGCTCGGCCACGCCGCGGCGCCTGGTCGTGCGGATCGACAACGTGCCCGAGCGGCAGGCCGACCGCGACGAGGAGGTTGTGGGCCCGCCCGCCTCGGCCGGCGTGGACGCCGCCGGCGCCTGGACCCGCGCCGCGCTCGGCTTCGCCGCCAAGCAGGGCGTCGACGCCGCCGCGCTGACCGTGGCGGAGACGCCGAAGGGACGCTACGTCGCCGCCCGGAAGCGCATCGCCGGCCGCGCCGCCGCCGACGTGCTGGCCGAGGCGCTCCCGGGCATCGTCCGCGGCATTCCCTTTCCGAAAACCATGTACTGGCGCGAGGACAAGTTCCGGTTCGTGCGGCCCATCCGCTCCCTGCTGGCCCTGTTCGGCGGGGCGGTGGTCCCCTTCGAGGTGGCTGGCGTGGCCGCCGGCGACCGGACCTTCGGCCACCGTTTCCTCGGCGCCGCCGCCTTCCCGGTGACGGACTTCGCCGACTACGAGCGCCGCCTGGCCGAGCACGGCGTGATCCTGGACGCCGGCCGGCGCCGCGAAAAGATTCAGGCCGAGATCGCCCGGATTGAAGCCGAGACGGGCCTGCGGGCGGCAGCCGATCCGGGGCTGCTGGAGCAGGTGGTGTACCTCAACGAGTTGCCCACCGTCATCCCGGGCGCCTTCGAGGAGCGCTTCCTGGCCATCCCCGCCGAGGTGCTGGTCACCGTGATGCGGCACCACCAGAAGTACTTTTCGCTCAACACTCCCGACGGGAGCCTCGCCCCCCGCTTCCTCGCCGTGATCAACATGGACGCCGACCGCGAAGGGCTGATCCGCGCCGGCCACGAGCGGGTCCTCAAGGCCCGGCTGGTCGATGCCGAGTTCTTCTGGAACAACGACCGCAAGCTGAAGCTGGCCGAGCGCGCGCCGGCGCTGGAGGGCATCCTGTTCCAGGAGGCGCTGGGCAGTTACGGCGCGAAGACGCGCCGCGTCGAGGCGCTGGCCGTCTGGCTGGCGGAGCACCTGGGCGAGTCGGCCGCCACGCGGGACGCCGTGGCCGAGGCGGCGGCGCTGTGCAAGGTGGATCTGGCCACCGAGATGGTCAAGGAGCTCACCGAGCTGCAGGGCGTCATGGGTGGCCTGTACGCCCGCAAGGAGGGCTGTCCGCCGGAGGTGTGGCAGGCGATCTACGAGCACCACCGCCCGGAAGGGATGGACGATCCCATTCCCGCGTCGCTCTCGGGCGCGATCCTGTCCATCGCGGACAAGGCCGACACGGTGGCCGGCATGCTGGGCCTGGGCTTCGTGCCCACCGGCTCTAAGGATCCGTTCGGGCTGCGCCGCCAGGCCACCGGCATTTACCGCATCCTGCTGGAGAAGGATCTGGACGCGGACCTGGCCGAGGTGTTCCTTCGGGCGACCGCCGGCCTCGGCGAGCTGGCCACGGCGCCGGCGGACGAGTCGGCCGCCGTGCTGCAGGAGCTGCTGGAGGGGCGCCTGCGCTTCCTGTACCAGCAGGCCGGCTACCGCTATGACGAGATCAACGCCGTCATCGCCGCGGCCGTGCGGCGGCCGGCCGACGGGCGGCGCCGGCTCGAGGCGCTCACGGCGATCCGCACGGTGGCCGCCTTCGCGTCCATCTTCACCGCCGGCAAGCGGATCCGCAACATCCTGGACAAGCAGGCCGCGCCCCCCGAGGGCGGGCCGGACGCGGCGCTCTTCGCCGAGGAGGCGGAGCGGCGGCTCGGGGCGGTCCTGGCCGATCTGGGCCCCCGCGTGCGCGCCGACATCACCGACTGCCGGTATGCCGAGGCGCTGGCGATCATCGAGCAGTTCGCCCGGCCGGTGGACGCGTTCTTCGACCAGGTGCTGGTCATGCACGAGGACGCCGCGATCCGGACCAACCGGCTCCGGCTGCTGCGCGCCGTCGGCGAACTGTTCGATTCGTACTGCGATTTTTCCCGGTTCGTGCTGGAAGAAACCAAATCCGTTAACCCAATAACAGTGTGACGAGGTCATCATGATTGAAAAAGGTGTGAAGGTTGAAGCGCCGCAAGGTCGAGTGGGAGTGCTGATCCCCGGTCTCGGGGCCGTGTCCACCACGTTCATCGCCGGTGTCATGAGCATCCGACGGGGACTGGCGCGTCCGTTCGGTTCCATGACCCAGATGGACACCATCCGTCTGGGCAAGCGCACCGAGAAGCGCACTCCGCTGGTCAAGGAGTTCCTGCCGCTGGCCGGCCTGGACCAGCTGGTCTTCGGCGGCTGGGACATTTTCGAGGACACCGCCTACGAGTCGGCGGTCCACGCGGGCGTGATCAGCAACGACCACCTCCTGCCGCTCCGGGAGGAGATGGAGGCGATCCGGCCCATGCCGGCGGTGTTCGACCGCCGCTACGTCAAGAAGCTGGACGGCCCCAACGTGAAGAAGGCCGCCACCAAGTGGGATCTTGCCCAGATGGTCATCGAGGACATCCAGCGCTTCAAGGCCGAGCAGAAGTGCGACCGGCTGGTCATGATCTGGTGCGGCTCCACCGAGATCTACATGCCCGAGGGGCCGGTGCACGCATCCCTCGAGGCGCTCGAGGCCGGCCTCAAGAACAACGATCCCGACATCCCGTCGAGCATGATCTACGCCTACGCGGCCATCAAGCTGGGCATCCCGTACGCCAACGGCGCGCCCAACCTCAGCGCCGACACCCTCGCCCTCGAGGAGATGGCCAAGGCGAAGAAGACCCCCATCTGCGGCAAGGACTTCAAGACCGGCCAGACGCTGATGAAGACCATCATCGCCCCCGGCCTCAAGGCCCGCATGCTGGGCGTCTCCGGCTGGTTCTCCGCCAACATCCTGGGCAACCGGGACGGCGAGGTGCTGGACGACCCCGAGTCCTTCATGACGAAGGAGATCTCCAAGCTGGGCGTCCTGGAGCACATCCTGCGCCCCGACCTCAACGCCGAGCTCTACGGGAACCTGTACCACAAGGTCCGCATCCACTACTACCCGCCGCGCGGCGACAACAAGGAAGGGTGGGACAACATCGACATCTTCGGCTGGATGGGCTACCCGATGCAGATCAAGATCGACTTCCTCTGCCGGGACAGCATCCTGGCCGCGCCCATCGTCCTCGACCTGGTCCTGCTGCTGGACCTGGCCGGCCGCTGCGGCATGCACGGCATCCAGGAGTGGCTCTCGTTCTTCTTCAAGAGCCCGCACCACCTCCGCGGCCTCTACCCCGAGCACGACCTGTTCATCCAGAAGATGAAGCTGAAGAACACGATGCGCTACCTCATGGGCGAGGAGCAGATCACCCACCTGGGCCTGGAGTACTACGACTAGGCGCCGGCGGTCCCGCCGTCCCCGGCGGGACCCGGTTTCGGACCAGCCCGCCGCGCAGGACCGCGGCCGCCCGGCAGGCGCCGGAGCGGCGGCCGGGCCGGCCGGCGGAACTGCGGCCCCGACAAAAAATTTAACGAATCGTTTCGCAATCTGAGGAGGATCGCATGGCAGACAACAAGTATGTATACTCGTTCGGCCGCGGCAAGGCCGAGGGACACGGCAAGATGAAGGACATCCTGGGCGGCAAGGGCGCCGGCCTGGCCGAGATGACAAACGCCGGGCTCCCCGTGCCGCCCGGCTTCACCATCTCCACGGCGGCGTGCGGCATCTACTACCAGAACAACCGCAGCCTGCCCAAGGAGTTCATGGAACAGATCATGGCCGCGCTGGCCGAGCTCGAGGCCGTCACCGGCAAGCAGCTGGGTTCCACCGCCGAGCCGCTGCTCGTGTCGGTGCGCTCGGGCGCCAAGTTCTCCATGCCCGGCATGATGGATACCATCCTGAACCTGGGCCTCAACGACGATACCGTCGAGACGCTCCGCGTCAAGACCGGCAACCCGCGGTTCGCCTACGACTGCTACCGCCGGTTCATCCAGATGTTCTCCGACGTCGTGCTGGGCGTGCCGAAGCACGACTTCGAGCGGATCATCGACCACGTGAAGGAGACCCGCAAGGTGAAGCTCGACACCGAGCTCACCGCCGACGACATGCAGGAGCTCATCCGCCGGTACAAGCAGTTCGTCCAGGAGCGCGCCGGGAAGACCTTTCCGCAGGACGCCCGCGAGCAGCTCCGGCTGGCCATCTTCGCGGTGTTCGAGTCGTGGAACAACCCCCGCGCCATCAAGTACCGCCAGATGAACGAAATCCCCGACGACCTGGGCACCGCGGTGAACGTCCAGGCGATGGTGTTCGGCAACATGGGCGAGAGCTCCGGCTCGGGCGTGGGCTTCACCCGCAACCCGTCCACCGGCGCCCGGGAGTTCTACGGCGAGTTTCTGACCAACGCCCAGGGCGAGGACGTGGTGGCGGGCATCCGCACCCCGTTCAAGCTGGACGAGCTGCAGAAAACCATGCCGGCCATCTACGACCAGCTCAAGGCCATCTCCGAACGGCTGGAGAAACATTACCGCGACATGCAGGACTACGAGTTCACCATCGAGACCGGTGTCCTGTACATGCTGCAGACCCGCAACGGCAAGCGCACCGGTGCCGCCGCCATCCGCATCGCCTGCGAGATGGTGGAGGAAGGCCTGATCTCCCCCGAGGAGGCGGTGCTGAAGGTGGAGCCGCAGCAGCTGGACCAGCTCTTGCACCCGGTGTTCGACGCGGGCAACGAGTTCAAGGTCATCGCCAGGGGCCTGCCCGCCTCGCCCGGCGCGGCGGTGGGCCGGATCGCCTTCTCCTCCGAGGACGCGGTCAAGATGTCCGAAGGGAAGGAGAAGGTCGTCCTGGTGCGCATCGAGACAACCCCCGACGACATCCACGGCATGGAGGTGTCGCAGGGCATCCTCACCGCCCGCGGCGGCATGACTTCCCACGCGGCCGTGGTGGCCCGCGGCATGGGCACGCCGTGCGTGGCCGGCAGCGCCGACATCAAGATCAACGAGGAGGCGCTCACCGTGGAGTTCCCCGGCGGCCTGGTGCTGAAAGAGGGCGACTTCATCTCGCTGGACGGCTCCAAGGGCGAGGTGTACCAGGGCGCGCTCAAGACCAGCAACCCCGACCTCCGCAGCGGCTTCTTCGGCCGCTTCATGAGCCTGGCCGACACCATCCGCACCCTGAAGGTGCGCACCAACGCCGACATTCCGCGTGACGCCAAGGTGGCCCGCGAATTCGGCGCCGAGGGGATCGGCCTGTGCCGCACCGAGCACATGTTCTTCGCCCCCGACCGGCTCCCCCACATGCAGGCGATGATCCTGGCCCAGACGGTGGCCCCGCGCGAGGCGGCGCTCCAGAAGCTGCTGCCCATGCAGCGCGAGGACTTCGTCGGCATCTTCCGCGTGATGGACGGCCTGCCGGTGACGATCCGGACGCTGGATCCGCCGCTCCACGAGTTCCTGCCCAAGCGGGAGGAACTGATGGTGGAGATCGCCCTGATGAAGGAGCGGCGCGCGGACGCAGCCAAGATCCGCGAGAAAGAGGCGCTGCTGGCGCGGGTCGAGGAGCTGCACGAGCTCAATCCCATGCTGGGCCATCGCGGGTGCCGCCTGGGCATCACCTATCCGGAGATCACCCGGATGCAGGCCCGGGCCATCCTCGAGGCCGCCTGCATCGTCAAGAAGGAAGGCGTGAACGTGCTGCCCGAGATCATGATCCCGCTGGTGGGCAAGGTGGCCGAGCTGGTGAACCAGCGCCAGCTGGTGATCGATGAGGCGAAGCAGGTGTTCAAGGAGCAGGGGATCGAGGTGCCGTACATGGTGGGCACCATGATCGAGATCCCGCGCGCGGCGCTCACCGCCGGAGCGATCGCCGGCGTGGCCGAATTCTTCTCCTTCGGCACCAACGACCTGACCCAGACCACCTTCGGCTACTCCCGCGACGACGCGGGCCGGTTCATCCGCGCCTACCTGGAGCAGGGCATCCTGGAGAAGGATCCCTTCCAGGCCATCGACCGCGACGGCGTGGGCTTGCTGCTGAAGATGGCGGTGGAGCAGGGGCGCGCCGCGCGCCCGAAGCTGAAGGTGGGCATCTGCGGCGAGCACGGCGGCGAGCCGTCGTCGGTGGAGTTCTGCCACATGATCGGGCTCGACTACGTGAGCTGCTCCCCTTACCGCGTGCCCATCGCCCGGCTCGCGGCCGCCCAGGCGGTCGCCGCCGGCCGCGCCGAGAAGGGCACCCAGCAGAAGTAGTCCGCTCGTCAATTATCGTTTCGGACACCGGCCGGGGTTCGCCCCGGCCGGGTTTTTTTAGTGAACAGTGAACAGTGAGGAGATAGGAGATAGGAGATAGGAGATAGGAGTCAGGAATGGTTGATGGTTGATGGTTCGTGCTCGTGCTCGTGCTCGTGCTCGTGCTCGTGCTCGTAATCGTGCTCGTAATTGTCATCGTAATCGTCATCGTAATCGAGGCTCGAGACTCGTTCTCGTCATGCGGACATCGGACCTTGGATATAGGACCTGGGACCTCGGTTCTGAGTCCTGGTTTCCAGGTCCCAAGCCCCAGGTCCCAAGTCCCAATTCCCAGGTCCCAGATCCCAGATCCCAGATCCCAGATCCCAAATCCCGGCATAATCCAACTCGACTCCAGATAGCCAATAAAAAATAAGCAATAAGCAATAGCCAATAAAATTTACCCCGATTCACCTATATACCCATTCACCGCTTTATCCGTTCACATATTCCCTTAAATCTATCTTCCCTCTCTCATCTCCTATCTCCTATCTCCTATCTCCTATCTCCTATCTCCTATCTCCTATCTCCCAACTCCTCACTCCTCTGGCATTCCCGCCCGACTTGTGCTGAAATGGGCCCGATGGCAACGAAGACCCTCACCCTGAAGTTTTTCGCCGGCATCCGGGAAGCCCTGGGCACGGCGGTCCTGCGGGAGCAGTTTGGAGACGACGTGCGCACCGCCGGCGACGTGGTCCGATTCCTCGAGACGCGCTTCCCGGCGTTCCGCGAGGCGGCGCCGCGCCTGCTCCTGGCGGTGAACCTCCGCTACGCCAACCCGGCCACCCCGGTGGCCGACGGCGACGAAATCGCCTTCTTCCCCCCCGTGGGCGGCGGCTAAAGTCCGTAGCCGCTGCGTGAAAGTCGACGAGTCTGTATGGTTCCGAACCTCCACGGCTTCCAATAGGCCTTGATCCGTTTCAGCGTGAAAATGCTGAAAATGAAATTTCGGATGTGCTATATTGCCGCTTTCAGGGATTGGGGAACAGGGGCATGATCATCCGAAAGAATGTTTCTTTCATGGACATTGAGTTCGACGTCGATTTGCTTCCGGTGTCCCGGCTTACGAATTATCCAAACAGGAAGGTGTCTTGAAAAAGCTGCAGGCAACCTGGCTGCTGATGATGCTCGCTTTGGGGTTCGTGACGCCGACGAAGGCGGGCCTGAACCGCTGGACCGCCGACCATCCGGAGGATGGCCTGGTATTTACCATCGTGTTCCATCCCATGGATCCCGATGTGGTGCTGGCCGGCGGCGTGGACGGGGTGTACCGCAGCACCGATGCCGGCAGCACCTGGGCGCCGTTCGGCAACGGGCTTTCCGGAGGCACGGTACAGTTCCTGGAATTTCACCCCACTGATCCCACCATTGTCTTTGCCGTGTCGGGACACAAGCTCTACTGCAGCCGGGACGAGGGGCAGAATTGGAATGCCTGGACATTCACCGGGGATGCCGCTCGTGCGTCGTTTGGATGGTTGACAGTCAGTCGGAGCCAACCCACGATCGTCTGGCTGGTGGACCAGCTCAACTATCGGGTGTACGGGCTTGATCCCGTATCCGGTCAATGTGATCCCCTGCCGTTACCGTTGAATTGGACAGAACCCCATTGGGTTCTCGCCCACCCCAGTGATCCGGACACCTTGTATGTCGACGGGTATCGCCGATTGGGGCGGACACGAGACGGCGGCGCCACATGGGATGAGGTGGTCACCGGTTTGGACAGCTTGATCCTCAACACACTGATTCTGGACTGCAATAATCCGGCCCGCCTATACCTGGGGACAGGAATGGGGTACAACCAGTCGTCCAAATCGATCTGGTGGGGCGGAGTTTACCGGACAGATAACGAGGGTGATCTTTGGACCCTACATAACGAGGGGTTGCCAATGAGCACGGTGACGGCTTTGGCCATTGATCCGGCTGACGCGTCCACCCTGTATGCCGGCACAGCGGGTGGCGGCTTAGCCAAGAGCGCGGACGGCGGTGTCACCTGGGCGGGGCTGGATGCGGGGCCGCGCATCCGCCGAATCGGCGGCGTCTACGTCAGCCCCCACGACTCGGGACTCATCCTGGCGGGAACCAACGACGGCATCATCCGGAGTGAGGACTTCGGGGCGAGTTGGGCATCCGCTTCGGCCGGTCTGGCCGGGGCCAATATTGACACGATGGCGGCTGATCCCGCCATCCCCGGCCGGCTGTACGCCGGCACCGCCTACGGCCGGGTGTACCGTCGCGACGGGCAGGATGAGTGGCAGCTCCTGGGCGCCGGATTCAGCGGTGACGCGATTGGCTGTCTGGCGGTCCACCCGGGAAACCCGTCGCGGCTGTATGCCGGCGCCGATGGCGGCTGGATCTATCGCAGTGACGACAGCGGGGCATCATGGCGTCCGGCCATGGGGAATTTCCCCGAACGGGACATATACCGGTTGTGTCCCCATCCGACGGATTCCGACCGGATCGACGCGTGTGTCTCCCTGGGCATCGCCCGGACCGTCGATGGCGGCCGATGGTGGCGGTTTGTCCAGCCATCGTTCAAACCGACCATCCTGGCCGTGGATCCGCAGGATCCGGAGATCCTGCTGGCGGGCAGCACTTACGGCGATCTGTACCGCAGCGACGATGGCGGCGCCAATTGGACCGGCCTGCTCTCCGGAGACGGCATCAAGTTATGGGATCTCGCGTTCCATCCGTTAAACCCGTCCATCGTTTATGCCTCTACGCCCTATTACAAATTGTACTGGAGCACGGACCGCGGCGTCACATTCCAGTTGCTGGCGCAGTTTGATGATATGAGTGATGTTCTGACTTCCCTGGCCTTCGACGCGACGGAACCGGGATGGCTTTATGGAACAACCTATGCCCGGGATCTTGTGAAGAGCACGGATGGGGGGGAGACCTGGACACCGGTGGTCAATCCGCTGAGTTCGGGCGGGGTGTATCGCATCACGGCCGATCCGCTGCTCTCCGGCGTCGTGTACGCCCTGTACGCCGACGGCCTGTATCGGTGCTTCGGCGGCGGGACCACATGGGAAGCCATCCCAACGGAGTTTTCGTTCCAATCAATCAATACGTTGGTTGTGGATCCAACGGATTCCCAGATTCTATATGTCGGGGCATCAAACGGCGTGTACCGGAGCCCCGATGCCGGGCAGAATTGGCAGATTCTCACGGACGGTATGGACAACTGCCGGGTGAACAGCCTGTTGCCGGATCCGGCGGATCCGGACCGGATCATGGCCGGCACCGGCGGCAGCGGGTTCATGCGTTCAGATGATGGCGGCGCGAACTGGACCCCGCACAATATGGGACTGAGTCATTGGGTGTACGAGATCCAGTTTCATCCGCGACACGACGGTGAAATCTGGGCGGCCCACCATACGGGGATCGGTACGAGCGGGGACGATGGTGACACATGGAACGGCGAGTATAATTTGTTGCCAACCACTATCCATCAGGTCGTATTCGGACCGAATGATCTGGTTTTTTTCTTCAGAACCGCTGATAAGCTATATCAGACGGTTGACGGTGGTGCACCGGTCGTCATCTTGAACGACACCAAATGGGCGATCCAAGACGCGGGCAGCCTGTCCGGCCTGTTTGCCGTCAACGGAAATGGTTTTCAGTTCCGCGCCGACCAGTGGAGCAGTTGGGAAACTCGAAATTCCGGGATGGAGCCCGGGACATATAAATTCCTGCAACATATCACCCAGAATGCTCATGCACCGGAGATCATCACCGTGTCGGATTCCTACCGAATCCATCGGTCGGCTACGGCGGGCCTCCTTTGGCGACCCATCACTGCAGGCCAGGCTCCCGATGCCATGTTTGCGCGTGTGCTGCCGGATCCCCATGATACGGACCGGATCTACGCTTATGGTCCGACTGGTATTTACACCTTGACCATCGGCTCCAAGGATTTTAACGGGGACGGCGCGGTGGACGCGGGTGATTTGTTGTGGCTGGCGGGCGCCCTGGCGGGCCAGGCCGGGACACCGGGGGAAGTCTACCCAGTCGCGGATCTCACCATCGACGGGCGCGTCGACGTCCTCGACCTGACCCTGCTGATCAACGTCCTGGTGGGCAACACGGAGTGGTGATGGCCGGCGGCCGGCGTGGCGATTGAGGTGGATCATCTGATGGAGGAGATATCGTGAAGGGATTGCCCACAACATGGCTGGCCCTGCTGCTCGTCCTGGGGTCCGCCGTTCCGGTTCGGGCGGGTTTGAACCGCTGGACCGCCGACCATCCGGAGGATGGCCTGGTATTTACCATCGTGTTCCATCCCACGGATCCTGATGTGGTGCTGGCCGGCGGCGTGGACGGGGTGTACCGCAGCACCGATGCCGGCCGCACCTGGGCGAAGTTCGGAGTCGGGCTGGCGAGTCGGGTGACGAACCTGGAGTACGATCCGTCTGATTCCACGATCATATACGCCCTGTGCGGCTATACGCTGTACCACAGCACCGATAGCGGTGCGTCTTGGCGGCCATATGGCCTGACTGGGGAGGCGGCTGGAGAGTCTGTTTCTAAAATGACAGTTAGTCGGTACACGTCCACCGTGATCTGGCTGTGCGGAGCGTATCGGGTTTTCCGTCTCGAGCCGGCCACTGGCCTGTGCGAATCTCAACCCCTTCCTGCTGGCGGGCATTATGTTGCGAAGTGGATTACCCATCTGACGGACCCGAATGTTCTTTATTTACTGGATAGATCCGAAAATCATGTGTGGCGTACTCGGGACCGGGGCCTAAATTGGGAAAATGTTACGTTCGGAAAAGTGATCACGAAAGTTCAGACCTTGGTCATGGATCCAGAGGATCCGGAAACATTATTTTTGGGAGGAGAAACACCGGGCACTCTGTCATTCACGGGTCAAATCATTCAGGGCGGAGTTCACCGGACCAATGACGGGGGCGACACGTGGAGCCGACACAATGATGGTTTGCCCATCAGCACCGTTCCTTGTCTGACAATCGACCCGTTCGATCGGAACAGGCTTTACGCCGGCACCTCCGGCGGCGGTTTGGCGCAAAGCATCGACGGCGGCACCACTTGGGCGGCGCTGGATGCGGGGCCGCGCATCCGGCGCATCAGCGGAGTGTACGTCAGCCTCCACGATCCGCGGATCGTTCTGGCGGGGACGAATGACGGCGTGATCCGGAGTGCGGATGCCGGGGCGAACTGGGAATCCGCTTACGCCGGATTGACCGGAGCCGACATCAGCGCCATGGCGGCGGATCCCGCTATCCCTGGCCGTCTGTACGCCGGCACGGCCTATGGGCGGGTGTACCGCCGGGATGGCGACGGGCCGTGGGAGCGACTGAACTCCGGATTCAGCGGTGAAACGGTGAGCCAATTGGTGGTGCATCCCGCCGATCCGGCACGACTGTACGCCGGCATCGGGAGCGGATGGATGTATCGCAGTGACGATGGCGGAGCGGAATGGCTTCCTGCCATGGGCGATTTCCCGGAATTTTACATTTATGAGCTTTGTGCGAACCCTTCGGATCCCGACCGGCTGGACGCCTGCCTGAGCCGGGGCATCGCCCGGACCGACGACGGCGGCCGCCGCTGGTCATTTCTGCGCACGTCGTTCAAACCCCGAACCATGGCCGTGGATCCGCTGAATCCTTCGAATCTGCTGGCGGCTGCAGGCGGTAGCGTTTACCGAAGCACAGACGGCGGCGCCAACTGGACCCTGATGCTGTCAAGTATCCTACGTTACGGGAATGCATACATTGCCTTCCATCCGTTGAATCCGACAGTCGTATATACATGCGGTTTTACCTTTCCGCAGATTGAAGTGTACCGCAGTACAGACAGCGGTGCATCGTTCCAGTTGTTGGGCCAGGTGACGGGTGAGGATCTTGCGCTGGATTTTACCTTCGATGCGGTGGTGCCTGAATGGATTTGGGGGCTGTCTGACGACGGATTGATGTGGAGGAGCATCGACGGGGGTGCCACCTGGAACCCGCTCGTCAATCCGCTCGTCAATCCGCTGAACTCCAATTGGGTGAGTTGCCTCGTGGCCGATCCCCAGCTTTCCGGCGTTGTATATGCCGGCTATCGAGATGGCCTGTATCGTAGCACCGATGCCGGTGCCACTTGGGAGGCCATTGACGCCGGGCTCCCCACCCGAACGATTACTGAGATTGCCGTTGATCCGTCTAATTCCCAGGTTCTCTATGTCGGTACAACCGGTGGCGTGTACAAAAGCAGCGACAGCGGACAGAGTTGGCAGGCGCTCTCGGAAGGCTGGGATAACGGTCCAGTTTATAGTCTGTTGCCGGATCCGACCGACCCTGACAGGCTGATGGCCGGCACTTCTTCTTGCGGCTTCGTCCGGTCCGAGGATGGAGGCGCCACCTGGAGCCAGCGTAATACAGGAATTAGCGGGAAAGTTTTTGAAATCCAGTACCATCCCCGCCATGCTGGTGAGATTTGGATTGGGTATTCAAGTGGAATCGCCTTGAGTGTCGACAGCGGCGATCACTGGGACAAGCCGAGGGTGCTCACGTACTATGTGGTCTATCAACTCCTGTTTGGTTCGGACGATCGGCGATTGTACTTCCAAAGTGGCGATTTGTTTAATGCCCCTACGGACGGCAGTGAAGATCCGACGATGATTCAGGCTGGAACCGGCTGGGCGATCGAAGACGCCGGCAGCGAAAAAGGCCTGTATGCGGTCACTCAACAAGGCTGCCACTTCAGTGCCAGCGGCAACGGAGACTGGGTCATTCTCAATAACGGACTGAGCGTCAAGACCAGTCATCACATCGTGCAGGATCCTGCGAATCCCGACCTGTTATACCTCACGAATGTAGAAGTGTACCGAACAGCTACCGCGGGCATGGAATGGAGGCCAATCACAAGTGGTTGGCCGCATTTTGCTGGTGGAAAAGTGCTGGTGGATCCCCACGATCCGAACAGACTCTTTGCGTACGGTTCGCAGGGCATTTACACCCTGACCATCGGCACCTGGGATTTCAACGGGGACGGCGCGGTGGACGCGGGTGACCTGTTGTGGCTGGCGGGCGCCCTGGCAGGGCAGGCCGGGACACCGGGGGAAGTATATCCAGTTGCGGACCTCACCATCGACGGGCGCGTCGACGTCCTCGACCTGACCCTGTTGCTCAACGTCGTGGTGGGCAACACCAACTGGTGACGCATATTCACGGAGCGAGGATTATTTGAGGGCCGCTCCGGAACATCCGGCGCGCGGTTTGCGCCAACCGCCCGTTGGCATCCATGCCCCGCGGATGCTATCATACGCCTTCCTGAGAACCGGAGACGAAATGATGGTCATACAGACGGATCTTGTGCGGGAGCCCATCGACGTGGCGGCGGCCGCGGCGACGCTCGGCGCGCCGGGCGCCGGCGCCGTGGTGACCTTCGTCGGCACGGTGCGCGACCGGAACCGCGGCCGGTCCGTGACCGCCATGGAGTATGAAGCCTACCCGGAGATGGCCCGGCCGCTGCTGGCGGAGCTGGCCGCGGAGGCCGCGGCGCGCTTCCGCCTGGAGGGCGTGGTGCTGATCCACCGCCTCGGGCGGCTGGCCGTGGGCGAGGCCGCCGTGTTCATCGGGGTGGCGTCGGCGCACCGGGCCGAGGCGTTCGATGCCGCCCGCCACCTCATCGACACGCTCAAGGAGCGGGTCCCCATCTGGAAGAAAGAGCACTACGCCGACGGTTCCACCTGGATCGGCAACGAGGCGCACCATGGCGTTTGAAGCGGTGGTGATCACCGTGAGCGATTCCTGCGCCCGCGGCGAGCGGGAGGACCTGTCCGGCCCGCGGGCCCGGGATCTCCTGCGGAGCCAGGGCTTCGCCTGCGACGAGGTCCGCGTGGTGCCCGACGAGCGGGAGGCGATCGCCGCGGCTCTGCGGGAGCTGTGCGGCCGGGGCGGCGTGCGGCTGGTGGTCACCACCGGCGGCACCGGCCTGGCGCCGCGCGACGTCACCCCCGAGGCGACGCGCGCGGTGATCGACCGCGAGGTGCCCGGCATCCCCGAACTGCTGCGCGCCGAGGGCGCCCGGCGCAACCCGCGGGCGGTGCTCACCCGCGGGGTGGCGGGCCTGGCCGGCGGCGTGCTCATCGTGAACCTGCCCGGCAGCGTGAAGGGCGTCACCGAGGGGCTGGAGGCGCTGGCCGCCGTGCTGCCCCACGCCCTCGAGGTGGCCGGCGGCGACGCGTTCCGCTGCGGGGGATGACCGTTCTTCACCACGAAGGCACGAAGGACACAAAGGATTTCATTTGTCATTGGTCATTTGACATTTTTCAGCGGGCATTTCGGATTATTGGTTTTTGGTGATTGCTTAATCGTTATTGGCTATCTAGAGTCGAGTCGGATGGTGCGGGACGAGGTTGGATGGGGAATGGGTGAATCGGGAAATCGGTGAATAGACGAATGGGTGAATCGGTGAATCGGGGATTGGATGAATAGGAGTCTTGGCGAGAGTTTACGATCCGGGTTCAGAACATAAAAAGACTCTGTGTCCTTTGTGACTTTGTGGTGAAGACGGAGTGTCCGATGTCCGCGTTACGGGAACGAGCCTCGAGCCTCTAGCCTCGAGCCTCGATGACGAGCACGATGACGATTACGAGCACGATTACGCTGACGCGCACGAACCATCAACGATCAACCATCAACTTCGAACCTGGAACCTGCGAACCTGTGAACTAGAAATGGATACCCAACTGATCCAAATCGACCTGGCCCGGCCCGACCGCTCCACGCTGCGCGCCGTCGCCCGCCGCCTGGAGCGGGGCGAGATCTGCGTGCTGCCCACCGACACCATCTACGGCTTCCACTGCCGGGCGGACCTTCCGACGGCGCTCGCCCGGCTCCAGGCGCTCAAGGCGCGCGGGGCGCCGAAACCAATGGTGGTGCTCATCGCCGGTCCCGAGTACCTCGACGGGGCGGAGATCACCGTGCCGCCGGCGGCCCGACGGCTCATGGAACGCTTCTGGCCGGGGCCGCTCACCCTCGTCCTATCGGCGCCCGGTGCGTTTCCCGCGGAGCTCACCGGCGGGGAGGTTTCCGTGGCGGTCCGGCAGCCGGGCTTCCCGGTCCTGGCCCGCCTTATTGCGATGGCCGGCGTGCCGCTGGCCTCCACCAGCGTGAACGTCACCGGCGCGGCCCCGCTCAACGATCCGGCGGCCATTGCCGCGGCGTTCGCCGGCCGGGTGGAGTGCGTCGTGGACGGAGGCCTCCTGCCCGAATCAACGCCTTCCACCATCGTCTCGTTTGTTGTGAACCCGCCGACGATTCTGCGCGAGGGTGCCCTGCCGGCCGAATTCATCCTGCCGGTGCTGGCGGAGGGCTGATCGGCGCGCCCGCGGCGACCGGTTGCACGGTTGTCATGCCGCCCCGATGGGGCTCAGTGTGGGAAAAAAATCTGATTCATAAGGGTTTTCGGCCTTCCAGGGGCGCAGCCCCTGGTGAGCGAATAAAACGAAGAAAATCGATCTCTTCCACCGCCCCGAGTCCCATCGGGGCGGCAGGGGCGTCGCGCGCCCCGCTGAACTTTTTGCATCTCGTCCGCATCATAATGGGTGACGGCGCGGGGACGGCACCCGCGCCGGATTGCACCAGGAGGGACGCACATGAAAGACAACAACCTGAAAACCAAGTTAATCGGATTGGTCGGCCTGACCCTGACCCTGTCGTTTATGCTGGCCGCCCCGCTGCCGGCGCAGGCGCGCCAGGCGGCGCTTCCCGACGCCACGATCAAAACCATCATCGAGACCCGGCTGATCAACGAAGGCCTCCTCAAGGAGGGCAACCTCGTGGTCACCGTGACCGACGGTGTGGTGACGTTCGCGGGCAAGGTCGGCAGCCTGGCCGAGAAGCTCAAGGCCGCCGAGGCCGTACACGGCGTCGACTCCGTGGTCCGGCTGGACAACAACCTGGTCATCGAATCCGAACCGCGCTCGGACAACGCCATCGCCGCCGACATCGGCCAATCCATCCGCTCCTACGCCCTGTTCGACATCTTCGACTGGGTGGACGGCCGGGTGGTGGACGGCCAGGTGACGCTCACGGGCTGGGCCCGCGAGCCGTGGCGGAAAGAGGATTACGGCCGCCGCGTCGCCGCGGTGACCGGCGTCAAGGCGCTGGACAACCAGATCCAGGTGCTGCCCGTGTCCAGTTTCGACGACCAGCTGCGCGCCACCATCGCCCGGTCCATCTACGGCAGCTCCCTGTTCCAGCGTTATGCAAACAGCGCCCTGCCGCCCATCCACATCATCGTGTTCAACGGCCGGGTGATCCTGAAGGGAGTCGTCGCCACTAATCTGGAAAGGACCCAGGCCGAGCTCATGGCCCGCCGGCGCGGCATGGCTTTCGAGGTGGTCAACGAGCTGGTGCTGGAGAAGGACTTGAAGAGATAGGAGATAGGAGATAGGAGATCGTTGAGGGGACCGCAAACCTTCAACGATCTCCTCCCAACCATTAACCATCAACCATCAACGGTCACTCGCTGGGCAGAATCAGAGGGACCGGGAACGATCCTCCAGCATCTAGCCTCTAGCCTCGATCACGATTACAACCACGATCACGATTACTCAGTTACTCCCGATTTTCTGCCAATTTTTGGCAGGATTTTCGCCGCGCCATCGGACGGGTTGCCCACCCCATCAT
>ENA-ORXD01000434-ORXD01000434.1-sediment-metagenome-genome-assembly--contig:-NODE-434-length-54341-cov-4.178774_pt1 | contig 54341 bp, 47 predicted proteins | sample MGYA00237862_ERZ511471 | MGnify/ENA metagenome assembly ERZ511471
AAGTAAAATGCTCAACAATAGCCTGGTTTTCTGCGTGTACCGCAATCATCTTGCCAAGTACCCCGATTCGACTCATCGCCTCCAACATTATCCCATCATCCACCATTGGGTAAATTGGGTCAGAAGAACAAATGAAAGCTTTGAAAGCACATGCACCAGCCTGTGCTAACCCTGAGATTTGATCCAGATTATCAGGTACAACTCCGCCCCAAAGACCAAAATCCACACAACTTTTTGCGCTTCCAATCTTTATTTTTTCATTGAATCGATCAACCGTTGTTGTAGGAGGCGTATCAACAGGTTGTTCGAGCACTGTAGTTACCCCACCAGCCGCTGCGGCTCGGGATCCAGTATAAAAATCCTCTTCACATGTGGGCCCCGGTTCACGAAAATGGACATGAGGGTCGACTAAACCTGGTAGAATTACCAGGTTTCTGGCATTAATCTCGCGTTCTGCAGATATGGCACCATCAAAATTCCCGATTGTTACAATTTTCCCTTCTTGAACAGCAAGATCAATATTAATTGTCCCAAATTCTGTCACAACAGTTCCATTACGTATGATTAAGTCAACATACATGTTTAAGTCTCCAAACAATCTTATCTTTTGATTGTGTAAATTAGAAATCCAAAGCTAATGCCCAACATAAAGCATATAGACGCCAAAGACAATAACAAGACTGATTACAACTTTGGCTGCCATACTTAAAGCTTTATTTCGCAATGGCACAATGCCAGGATGAAAATAATTAAATACTGCTGAAAAAAATATAACAAATAAAGGCGTGATAGATTGTGTTGTCGAAACCAAAGCCAGAGGGCCCTTTGAAAAAGCTAACGTAAGAATCATTAGATTTATCAAAGCAAAAACTTGAATTACCGCGGTCATCCAAAACACTTTACCCCCAGACAACCTAATAGGCAGCAAGACCTGTTCACGCAATGATCTCCGGCTAAAGATGTAGATGAGGGGTAGAAGCATTCCCAAGCGGCTTAGGGCAAACGCATCCCAAAAGTCCAATTCTGAAACCGCAATTTTTAAAAAGACTTCCGAAAGACTTCTGAAAAGGGCTGCTATGATAACCCACCAGATGACCTTATTAAGTCGTAATATACTGCCACCCTCTATTGATCCTTCCCACGTTAACAACATGGCACAAGCAACCACGATGAACAAGCCAATATAATTCACCGGAAGAAAAATATTCCCAAAAATGATCGTTCCCCAACCCAATGAAAAAATTGGGCCGATTTGAGAAGCCCCATAGACGGTGGATGCATCCGCTTGAAGCATTACTCTTGAAGAAATGATTGCTGTTACAAAAAACAGGATACCTGGCATCATAGCTATTATCACATCTGTAAATGAACGTACAGTAAATTGGTTTAGCCCGATCCTTACCAGCATAATCAACAAACAAAATATACCCAAGAAAAATGCTGTGAAAAAAGGGTAAGCTATTGGGTTTTTATAAAAACGTTCCAAAAAAACTTTGTCAGTTGTTCCAATAAGTGCCGATAATGCCATAGATATTAATCCCAAAGAAAGCCAATGCATTGATCGCTCAATTTTCCTGAGGTATTTCCTTCAACCTCTTCGTAACCTAAGAATTGTAATGTGCCAGGCGCAGGGTGGCCTGATAACGATTGAACCGCAAAGCCATTCGAATATCCGTTTTCTCAATTACCAATGAAGCAGAAATAGAGCCATAGGCTGCAGCAATCTTTGGATCATGGGTTTCCACCATCCCAACCAGGAAACCGCCGCAAAAAGCATCCCCCGCACCTGTCAAATCAACCACCTTGCTGGGATATGCCGGAACACGATGCATTTTTTTTCGAGTATTATCCCAGATAAGCGATCCTTCTCCACCCAATTTCACTCCAATCGCTGCTGGCCCCATATCTGACATACAATAGAGTGCTTTTTCAGGCTCTTTTCCAGGAAATAGGGCCGCCAATTCCTTCTTGCTGGGTAAAAAAATATCAACCAATGATAACAGCTCTGCTAATTTTTCTTCCGAAAGAGCCGGCTTATACACAGATGGATCAACTGATACCATAACCCCACGAGACTTAAATGCACGCGCTAAAGCCAGGTGAGTTTCAAAGCTGTTGGGAGCAAGATGGCAGCCGTGAATTGCCCAGTATTCTTCAGGGATTGAATCTATGGAAAGCGGATTAATTTGGCGAAATTTTCCGAATGAAATTTTATTTTCACCCGGAAAATTCTGAATGGTTGAAAGCAAGTTTTCAATTTCTTCTCCAGAAAGATTTTTGTTGCAATCATTCAAGTACAAGAATTCTCGAAAAGGTGCATAGATGTGATCAATACGGCTGCCATCTGGTTGATAGAAAAACCATTCCTCAAGATCTACAGGAGGATCTACCCTAAAAACACCCAGCACACTAATTCCTGAGTGCGTTAACTCAGCCAACCACTCTTTTGGATAATTGGAAGGAATGATACTGAAAACGCCCACATCTTTTGACCAGATATGGGTGCCGATTGCGGAATAAACCGCATTTCCTCCAATTTGCCCCAACTTAACTCCACCACCGGCAGAGATAACATTATCAATATTGAAATTACCTATCGTTACAAAAGACACGCCCATTTATGTTCCCGAATCTGGAAAGGCAGGGGTATATCCCAGCCCAAGGTTGAATTTTTCCATTGAAAGATAATAAGCGAACAAATGCAATGGAACACTATATAAAATGGGAGCAATCAGAGGGTCTACTACTGGTAAACTCACAGCAATTTTTGCTACTTCAGAAATTTCTTTTTCACCCTCTGGAACAATCGCATAAATCATCCCCCCATCATATCTGCCTACTTCGGCAGTATCAAGAGCACGACCATGACTGGTTTCGTCTGGAGCAATCAGGATCAACGGATCACCAGGTTTCAACGAACGATAATGGTGAAACTCTTCCAGAGGAATTGCAGTCGCGTGGATAGGACAAAGCTCTTTGACTTTAGCAGCTCCAAATGCAGCTGGAGCAAAATTTGGGCCGCCAGCGCAAAAGAATATGAACCGCGCTTGAGCCAGCTCTTTGGCCATTGTTTTCATAATGGGATCAATATTCTGGATTGTACTCGAGACAATATCTGGCAATTTTTCAAGACGCTTTTGTAGGGAAATCGCGTTATCAATGGAGCTGTAACCAGCTTCTTTAACCAATTCAATTGCAAAACGGATCAGTACAGCCATCGTAGCTGTGCTCGCCTGGGTCGGCCAACCTTTTCGAGTGGCTCGCACAAAGATGGAATGTTCAAATTCTTTGGTAATAGGTGTATTTTCATTATTTGTGACACCAACTACGGCCGCACCGGTTTTTTTAGCTTGACGCAGAGCCTCCATCACAGCAGGAGTGTTGCCCCCTGAACTGATACCAATAACCAGTGTGTCTTTGTCCGAGGTTTCATGATAGTAGAGAGCGTAATCAAGTGCTTGCATTGCTTCTGTTGGCACGCTTAAGATTCTTTCAAAAGCCAGGCGAACCCCCATACCTACAAACCAGGAATCGCCACAACCTAAAATATAGATACGTTTCCATCGTTTTGTTTTTAATACCTTCGCTATCGCGGAAATATTTTGTATTTCATTATCCACGGATTGTTGGATAACAGCACCTTGCGCAATGGCTTCTTTATAAGTAGCACTTGCTCGTCGGAAGCGGTTAGGGTCATCAGGCATGTCTGTTGAAGGTTCATTTGCTTTCGCTTTTGGTCGTTCATATTGATTTGCCATAATAAAGTTACCTCGATAAAGAATGTGTACTAAAAAAATCAGGATTATTAGCCTTTTACCGCCCCTAAAGTCAACCCCCGCACCAAATATTTCTGCAAGAAAAAAGCCACCAGAACAGGAGGAATAATCAATAATCCTCCAATTGCGGAAACTTGTCCCCATTGCAAAGCATATTCACCCACAAAATTTGATGCCTCAACCGGCAATGTCCGAGCGTTAAAGGAACTTAAAATTAAGCCAAAGAAGAAATGATTCCACGCTCCTAAGATATTGTAAATCCCGGTTACAACCAGACCTGGCTGCGCTAGAGGGAGTACAATCTTAATAAAAGCTCCAAATCTACTACACCCATCCACTAAAGCCGATTCCTCAATTTCAACCGGAATATCTCCAAAAAATGGGATCATCAACCATATGGTATTCGGTAACAATAATGCAATATACGCTATGATCAGACCTGTCACAGTATCAATGAGTCCGATTTTGCTGAAAACAATGTACATGGGAAGACCAATTACTATGGGGGGCAACACACGGAAAACCAATGTGCTATAGAGCAAAGGTTGTCCACCGGTTCTGAAACGGGCTATCGAATAAGCTGCCATAGAACCGAATAATAAAGTAAACAGAGATGAAACGACGCTGATTACCACAGTATTAATAAAAACTTGCATCAAATCAGGGCGAGAAAATATTTCTCGGTAATTCTCAAGTGTAGGTAAAAAGATGAGTTTGGGTGGAATAGCGAAAACTTCTCTGCCTGCTTTAAAAGAAGTCAGGATCATCCAGGAAGGAGGAAAAATTAAGAAAATAACTAAGAGTATTGCAATAATAAAAGCAATGTAATGGATCAGTTTATTCTGTAGTTTAATACCCATATTGTTTTACTCCATTGTCTCATATCAGGATGAGGAAGTACCGGTTTTTGATAAAGCGCGAACCAGACCTGAAGTTAGAACCATGATAATTATCAACAAGATCATCGCCTGCGCTGCCGCCACCCCATATTCACCTCGTTCGAATGCTGTGACAAACAACTCCAAAGTGAAAACGCGTGAAGCATCCCCAGGACCGCCACCAGTCAACATATATATGATGTCGAACTCTTTGATCGCGTCAATAATTCGAAGTGTTGCTAATACAGCCAATACAGGTTTCAATAATGGTAAAGTGATATATCGGAAAGCTTGAAATTTGGATGCACCATCCAAATAAGCAGACTCATACGGCTCTTTTGGCAAAGCACTCAAACCACCTAAGAGAATTAGAAAAACAAATGACACCCCCCACCAAACTTGAACAACCACAATGGATACAAGTGCTAGCTTAGGGTCGGAAAGCCAGGTTTGGTTCGCAATACCAAATAATCCTAACACATAGTTGATAACGCCAAACTGAGTATTCAGCAGCATGCGCCAAAACAGTCCAACCGCTACAGGTGTAATCATCATAGGGGCCAGGGCTAGTGGCATAAGAATGCTTTTACCCTTAAAATCCACATTGAAAACCATTGCGGCTATCATTCCGAGCACTAATTGTAAAGTTACAGTCACTGCAGCGAAGCCCATTGTTCTAAAAAATGCTTTTTGCACAAAAGGACTTGTAACTGTAGTAATGTAATTTTGCAGACCAACAAATTTATAATCACCACTTCGGATATTAAAAATACTGACATCATGCACGCTCAGATTGATGTTATAGATAAATGGATATATCACAAGCCCAAATAAAATTATTACAGCTGGTGCAACCATTACAATGTTGATATGTTTATCCAAGTATTCGAAAAATTTTTTTGAAGTCTTCTTTTCTAAAGGAATCTGAGTGTCCATTCCGCTCTCACCTCTTTCCTTGATGATTTAATTTCGAGATTTGGTGGGTTTGTCAGGATACAAAACCTGAACAAACCCACCAATCTTCATTTCAATACCAATAAACTACCACTATTGACAAGCAGGATTATTTGCTTCATCCAGAAGTGTGCGCAGTTCTTCTGCGGCATTCATCATCGCATCTTCTGGCGAAATTGTTCCAGCCAGAGCTTGATCTGCCCATTTGTTGAACACATCATTAATTTGAGCAGCCTCTTTAATTCTCAGGTTGCCAACACCGCTCTTGCTAGCTTCTTCAATAGCAGGAAGCCACGAGCGCTGAGCAATAATTTCAGGATTAGACAAAACTTCACCGCGTGGGCTGGTACCACCAAACTGGGTGTAAATCAAACTACCATCAGGTCCAGTTAACCAATTTAGAAATGCCCAGGTTGCGTCCAGTCGGGGGCTGCTGGCATTCACCATAATCCCCAGAGGATTAACACGAGTGAAGGAACCCATAGGGCCAGCAGGCTGGGGGGCATAGCCTATGTTCTCACATACATTCGGAGATGCATCACAGTCAGTCAGGACAGGCATTCCAGCGGTAAAGAAAGCTGCGGAAGCAACTTGACCTTCTTGAAGCGCCGTCAAAAGTTCCGCGTAATCCCATGCAGAAAGATCAGGAGGAGTTGCCTTATCTACATTTTTGAGGTTCATGAGCATGGAGAACGGTGTGACAAATTCGGGTTCATCAAGCGTTACACACATGTTCTCATCAACAATATTTCCGCCATAACCATGCTGAATACCGAGTACTGTGCCAACCAGGTTGCCGGGCATACCTGCATAAGCGTAACCGTACTGTGTGGGTGAATCAGGGTTAATTGATTGCGTAAAGTTGCGCGCAGTCTCGAACATTTCATCCCAGGTTGCCGGAGGCGTTGGGATCAGATCAGTGCGATAGACCAGGGTCTCTTGTGTGATATCCGTTGGCGCCATATAGAATTTACCATCAAACTTCATTTCAGTCTGAACAGAAGCGGGAATATCTTCAAGATCGTAATCCTCTGAAGCAGCAATGTAATCATCCAATGGCGCAAGGAATCCCGCAGCGGCCAGACTGGGAACTACACGGGCAATATCAAGGATGCCGTCCACTTCGGTACTACCAGCGGCAAGGGCGGTATTATATTTTTGACGGAAACCAGAACGCCCTATCACAAGAACTTTTACTGGATTACCTGTTTCACGAGTGTAAACCACAGCCGCATTTTTTAATGCGTCAGCCTCTGGGCCTGTTTTTGCCCACATAAGGATCTCAGGAAGCGGTTCTCCCATTGGTTCGGCTTCAGGTTGGGCGGTAACGACAACTTCCACAATTTGGGTCTCTTTGACTACGACTGTCTGTTCAATTGGATCGGCGCTGGTAGCTGGAGCTGCCGGTGTACACTGCGATGCAATGATCAAGATTACCAAAGAGATCAAAAGCAGATTGAATTTTGAGCTTAACAGCTTCGTTCTAAACATTCTCATTTCTCCTTATAAAGAATAAAAAGATTCGGATTGGTTCTTGCGTACACAATTGATTAAGTTGCTGTTGTTTGAATAATCGCTTTCGTTTGACCTCCTGTTGATTTTGAATATGATGAGCCAAATATATAATCAAAAACGGTTTTTAGATTCTTCTGGATGTTGTATACATAGCAACAACATTTTCAAAAGGCACATCTGCCTGGAGCTTATGAGCTGGAGCACATATATATCCACCGCCTTCACCTAAAATGGCACAAGTGTTTTCAACAAATCGCTGAACCTCCAGCGGTTTCCCAAATGGCAAAATTTCTTGGGTATCAATTGCCCCATGAAAAGCCAGTCGGTCGCCAAACTCTTTCTTAATGGTTCTAATATCCATATTTTTCGCTTTTGACTGCAGAGGATTTAATACATCAATCCCCAACTCCTTAATCAGATGAGAGATAAAAGGATAAATCGATCCACACGAGTGATACATCAACTGCACATTGAATGAAGTAAAAGTGTCCAGATATTTTCTATACCATGGCAGGATATGTTTCTTCCACATATTTACAGAAATCATTGGCGCATTCTGTGTGCCAACATCATCGTAAATATAAACCATATCAATTTTCCCGTCCCCGGCAGACAATATCTGATTCGTAATCTGTATAAACAATTCAGTTATGATCGCCATAACCGTATTGGGAATTTCCATATTGTCTTCTGCCATGTAAACAAGGAAATTTTCTAGACCAATTAATGCCCAGGCATACTCAAAAATCCCACAAGTTTCAAAGCGAATATGATATTCTGTGTTTTGATTGTAGTGCTTGATTTGTTCCAGAGCGTTAGAACAATCCCAGTATTCTGGTTTAGGTAAATAAGGGTAACTCTCAACTTCCGCAATGGTTTGAGCGTTTTTGAGAGGGTAATCTACCAATTCTTTATGACGCCCAAACGAAGTGTTTTGAAAACGCCTATGTGAACCCAAAGCATCAACAAACACACCGTTTCCCAGTTCTACTGGTGCTGGACCCCTATAATGTGGGGTAATTATTCTGCAATCAACATCCAATAGGTCTAAAACAGCCTCATGATTCTCTACATCCAAACAATTTTTTAGTTTTTTCCATGCATCCGGGGAAGCCCAGAGATCGAACGGAATCTGGTCAACCGGTTTATGAGCAATAGCTGCATTCACCCGTTGTCTAGGCGTCATGAAAAGAAATGGTCTTCTTCTTTTCTTTGCATCTCCCAAGATTTGTTTTGCTTCTGTTGAGTTCATTTTTTGGAAGTTAAGCTGCCTTTTGGTAATTAAGCTGCCTTTTGATAGTCCATCACTTTATGACTGTTTCTGGTGATAAAGTGAAACTTTTGGAGGAAAGATGAAACGCTAATACCATTATATTGAGTGGGCTGTGGCAAAACATCGGAAAGACAGCTTATTCGTAATAGTACTTAATACATATATTTGATTCTGATTTCATTAATTAATTTCTTTAAGAACCTGTGAAACATCATTTCTGTAACCATGTAACTTTAAATCAAAGCAACCTATCACAAGTGCCTTCAGTTCAACCAACCTGGACAACTGAATAAGGTAACTCTTCACCACAAAAGTAATGAGTTGCTTCTAAAAACACTAGATTGTAGAGTAAGTTTGTTTTATAAATTGTTAGGGAATAAACTTACCAAGCCGGTCCGAAGTGCATGCAAAGCTGCCTGTGTACGGTTGGTCAAATTCAGCTTTTCAAGTATATGTGTGACGTGAACGCCTACAGTACGGCTGCTGATCACTAATTGCTCAGCAATTTCATCATTGCTTAATCCCTGGGCGACAAGTTTAAGTATTTCAACTTCACGCGTAGACAAAGGGTTTACATCTGAAGCATTCACTTCCTGAATGTTACTAAGCCCCAGAAAAAGTTGGCGGGCAATCTCTGGCTGCATAACCACTGCCCCGCTGGCCACTTCTCGTATCCCTTTTAACAATTCAAGGGGGTTTGAATTCTTAACAATATATCCCAGCGCACCTGATTTAACTGTTGGCAAAATCTTGTCTATTTCAGAAAAACTGGTTAAAACAAGGATATGGGCGTTTGGGTTTTGCTCTAAAATTTCTCTTGTTGCTTCTATACCATTTTTTCTTGGCATCAACAAATCCATGATAATCACATCTGGTGTCAGTTCTTTGGCTTTATTGACAGCTTCCACTCCATCAACTGCTTCGCCAATCACCTGAATGTCTTCCTCAAGTTCGATTACCGCACGTAATCCTTCACGAAGAATAGCATGATCATCTACAATTAATACACGGATGATGTTGTTCATATCAAAAAATCCTTTTATTGTAATCTGTCAGTTTCTGGAATTGGAATCAGGGTTGTCACTTTAGTGCCTTCACCAGGTACTGACTGGATCAGTAAGTCGCCACCCAACTGCTTTGCACGCTCATGTTGACTGCAAAAACCAATGCCTTCAACGACATTCTCTGGGTCAAATCCAATCCCGTTATCGACAATTTCCAACAGGACTATGTCATTTTCGCGCTTAAGATTGATCTGCACAAAAGTTGCCGAAGCATGTTTTAGTGTATTATTCAGTGCTTCTTGAGCAATTCGGAATAGACCATCCTCTACGTTTGCTGGCAGTTTTAGAGATTCGTTTGCCTCAAGTTTTGTGCCGATCCCAGCTCGTTTTTCAACCGTTACCAAACGGTGCTGCAAAGCGCCAACAAGCCCTTCGCTTTCCAACACAGACGGCCTTAACGCATAAATCATTAAGCGCATTTCCTTGAACGCCTGGGATGAAATCTCAGCCAGACGGCTCATATAATGTGGAACAAGTTCAAATGCACCTTTGCGGGAAAGCTTTTGGCCCGCCTCTGCGAATAACACCTGACTGTAAAGTAATTGGGAGATTGAATCATGCAACTCTCTCGCCAGTCGCTGCCTTTCTTCTATCACAATTGCCTCTTGAGCCTGTTCACGTAATTTTGAATTCTGCAATGCTATAGAAATATGGTCGGCAGCTGAAATCAAAAGTGATAAATCGTGATTTCCGAATGTGGATGGGTTACAAGAAAACAAGCTAAGGACTCCAAAAACCTGCTTTGAATCTTGAATAGGAATTCCAATAAATGCGGGAAAAGTGGATGCGATTGAAGGATTTATCTCCTTTATTGGTTCTTTACGAAGATCTGGTATGAGCAAAGATTCTCGTTGGTTGACAATTTTTTGAAACACAGAAAGATTTTGAATATTCAGACTACGCGGTAAATTTTTCGAAACGCAGACTTGTAACTGGTTCGTTTTGTCAAGAAGAAGCACAGAACCTGCGCTACCTTCCAACGATTTGAGAATACTTTCCAATACTTGTTCAAGCACAGTAGATATTTCTAATGGTTTTGTGATTGTGCTGGCAATATCATAAAGTGTTGCCAGTTCTTTTGTGCGATTAGTTACTCTGTTCTCCAATGTCTCCAGAACATTGGCACGATACATCGCATTTTCAGCAATGTCAATCATTGAAGTCAGTAGCCTTTGGTCCTCAACAGAAATATCACATTCGTGGGAAAACGCAAGATATAGTAAACCATCAACATCTGCCATTTTAACTGGGAATAAGGCTATTGATTCAATTTTTGTTTCTACCGGCAAAAAATTATACAGAACAGGATCAGGTTCGGGGATGATAATCGGTTTTCGATGATCAAAAGAATGCCAAATCGGATGATTTGAATCCTGAAAGTACTCTCCAGTGAATTCTTTTCCCAAAGTATTTTGAGCAAAGTAATAAATGATCCGGTCATCTTCAAAACAAATAAAAGCTCCAGCGGATGCTTGCATAGCCTCCATTGTTTTTTGGATCATGATAGACATCACATTATTCCAGGTTTCAGCCTGACGAAGATCTGATGAGAACCTAGCCAGTAGTTCAAGTTCTTTCGCTTTAAGGCGAGTTTGTTCAAAAAGAGTCGCCTTTTGAATGGCGATTGCAAAAGAATCTGCCACGTCCCGTGCAATACTGATGTAAACATCATTAAATGCATCTGGCGTACAAGAAGCAATGTTTAGAGTTCCTATAACCTTATTGTGAGAGATTAACAGAAATGATAAGAAAGATTGAATGCCATAATTGCTCAACCTTTGTTCCATTAGACAGGCTGATCTTGGATACAACAAAGATGGATCTAATTGAATACCCTCTTGCTTTAAATCAAATGAAATATCAAAGCATTCACTTAATGGGAAGTGGAACCCGGGTTCAACACCAAATCTTGCTCCATGATAAGATGCTAAAACATTACCGGTTTCTCTTTCCAAATCAAATAAAATTACACTCGCATGATCGTAAGGAATAATTTTTTTTAAGTAATGAAACGCGGTTTCAGCAAATTCTTTTGGCGACTGCTTCATCAGTACAGCTTGTTTGATCTCTCCTAACACTTTCAACTGGTAAATATCTTGCTTCAGAGAGGTTTCTTGCCGTTGATAAAATTTTATGCTTTCGTTTAAGGATGAAATTTGCTTATTTAATACTTCTATTTGATTTTCAAGATTATGTTGATCAACTTCACCTTGAAAATCTTTTTTTAGGTTAGATATTAAATTCGCTCCATTTTTTTTGATCATTTTTATTTCATTCCAATACTCGTTTTATTTAATTATAACCTACGTAAAATACTTGAAATCCTATACAAAATCAAAAACTACTGGCCAATAAAACATTCATGTGTCAGAAAGTGAGGGACGTGTTTTTGTAACATCTCTTTGATTTTATCTGGCACAATTAACTTTAAGATTTGAGCACAGATTGATCACCCTCAAAACCTTGCTTCATTTCAACTCAGCAAACTAAAATCAAACCAATCACGCAAGCGGAAAGTTAAAAAAGACTACGAACGGGAAGACATAACTTTCTTCCCGTTCGTACAGATTTTGTATTCTTATTTACTGGTCCATTACAATCCAGGGTATGGTGAACCTGGTGTTACTAAAATGGTCCGGCCAGTCTTATTCAGCAACTTTGGTCAGGTCGAAATCTTTCTCAAACCGGGAAAGCGGGAAGCGATTGATCAGCAGAGATTTCGCGCCATAAGCAATATACAGTGCCAGGTCCTGGCCAATCATCGGGGCTTCAATCACGCCATTACCGCCGCAGCCAACTGCCAGCATATATCCTTCCACCGGGGTATCGCCCAGGATCGGTAGGAAGTCTGGTGGTTCTGCCCGGTATCCAGCCAAGAATTCGCGACACCAGAATCCAGCAGACCAGGAACGTGCTCATCCAACTCACCAAACAGGAATTCAATGAAGTAATCATCCGTTCCACCGGTTGCGGTCAGTTTGTCAGGATCCCAAATGCCAGCGTGCATCGGATCGTTCAGGTCCATAGTCAAATGCGCTTTGCAGATAAACACATTGTCGCCTTCTCGTCGCGCGTAAAAACGTGGGTATTTCAAAACAGGGAATGTGTACGAAAGCTTCTGCTGAGGTGGTGCCAGAATGAAGACTTCCGCTTTGGTGTGCCAGATCGGCAGTTCAAGCCCAGCCATGCGTGATGTGTAGCGCGTCCACGCGCCTGAAGCATCCACCACCACATCAAAATCATAGCTGCCTTTGTTGGTTTCGACACCGGTTACTTTGTTGCCGCTTTTCTTCAGGTTTTCCACTTTGGTGAACGGATAAACCTGTCCGCCATTGGCTTTCATTTTCTTGGCGTAAGTGTTAGAAATCATTGTTGCGTCAAAGTAGCCATCATCTGCAGTCCAGCCAGCACCAAGTGCGTCGTCGACGTTCAAATCAGGGCAGATCTCTTTGATCCGTGCTTTATCAGTGATATATTCACCGGTATAACCGGCACCCTGAGCCAACGCGATACCAGCTTTGATGTAGGCTTCCACTTCTGGATTGGTCGCTACAACCAGTGTACCGGTTTTGTCAAAGCCTGCCGAACCTTTTTCTTCCAACTCCATGCGCTCGTAACTCTGAAAACCAAACAGGCGCATGTCCCAGAACTCATGCAAGATAGAATCGTCAAAAAGACAGACCGTAGCGGCTGATTTGGCCGTTGTGCCTGATCCAATCTGATCTTTTTCAAACAAGCTGACTTCAATATTCGGATGCAAGCTCAGGTTGTATCCCAACGCTGTACCTACAATTCCACCGCCAATAATCCCAACTCGTTTTTTCTCCATATTTTCGTTACTCCTTGTTTTTGCGACAGGTATGATAATTGGTTATCTTTTACAGATCTTCTTTAATATGTTTTGTCAATACCGGTAAGATTTGCAACGCATCCCCTACAATGCCAAAATCCGCCACCTGGAAAATTGCTGCGTCAGGGTCGCTGTTCACAGCAATGATGTTTTTCGCTGTCTGGATCCCTGCAAGATGCTGCACTGCGCCAGAGATTCCAAAAGCAACATACAACGCTGGGCTGACTGTCCTGCCACTTAATCCCACCTGGCGCACATAGGGCTGCCATCCATGGTCCACAGGCGGGCGGGAAGATCCAATCGCCGCGCCCATCGCATCTGCCAATTGTTCCACCAGAGTAAAGCTTTCCGGACCCTGCAAACCCTGTCCACCAGATACAATGATATTCGCTTCTTCCAGTGCGGCGTTGCCACGACCTTCTGTGATATGTTTCTCAAAACGTACCCGCGAAGTAAAGTTTTCTTCCGGTATATCAGGAGTTACAACTTCGCCCATACGTCCTGCTTCTGCATCCGGTATGATAATTGATTTTGGGCGCACAGTCGCCATTTGAGGTCGGTGATTTGGGGTCTTAATCGTCGCCATGATGTTTCCACCAATCGCGGGGCGGATCTGCAGCAGATTACCGGTTTCCGGTTCAATTTCCAGTCCGGTACAGTCAGCTGTCAGACCGGTGTGTACTTGCATTGCCACATAAGGCATCAAGGTGCGTCCACTGGTGGTTGCTCCCGCCAGAATGGTCTCCGGTTGGTAAGCTTCCACAAGGTATTTCAAAGTACGGGCCTGAGGTTCAACCAGGAAATGGCCGAATATTTCATTCTGCACGACATATACTTTATCCGCGCCATGCTCAAACAATCTTCCCAATTCTGTTTCAGTGATATCACTGGCAAACACAACCGCGCAGAGAGCAGTCTGCCGTTCATCGGCAAGTTTGCGTCCCCAAGCCAGAAGTTCAAAGGACACTTCTTTCAATACATTATCTTTATGTTCCGAGATTGTCCAAATTTCTCCTGCCATCGGTTACGCTCCACCATTATTATTGTTTTTAGGAATAAATTCTGTTATTTCACGATCTTTAAGGAATTGGATAAATGCTGCAGCAGCTTTTTCCATATTGTTTTCTTCATTCACCACGATCACTTCGCCTTTACGAGCCAGTTTTGGTGAATAAATCTTCACCACACGCGTCGGGGAGCCTTTCAGCCCAATCCACTCTTCCCTGGTGCCTACATCATCTGGACCCCAGGTAGGAATTTCCGCTTTTCGCGCTTGCAGTTTGCTGCGTACAGTACCCAATCGTGGATTGCCCACATCCTTTAATACAGTCAGCACTAACGGCAGCGGCGACCATACCTGCTCCCGTCCACCTTCGATCATCCGTTCGAGACGCATAAAATCATCTTCGACTTCCACAACCTGGCTCACATACGTTACCAGCGGCAAGTCCAGCGCGGCGGCAATCCCAGGTCCCACCTGTCCCGTTTCACCATCTGTTGCCCGTTCTCCACAGATCACCAGATCATAAGGAGCCAGTTTCTGAATCGCCAACGACAGGGTGTAGGCTGTTGCCCAGGTGTCCGAGCCACCAAAACGCCGGTCGCTCAACAATACTGCCTGGTCGCAGCCCATTGCCAGTGCATCGCGCAGCGCGACTTCCGCTTTCTGGGGTCCCATGCTGATCACTGTTACTTTTCCACCACGCGATTCTCGCAGGCGCAGCGCCGCTTCGATCGCAAACAGGTCCAGAGGGTTAATGATCCCCTGCACCGCAGTGCGCAGCATCGTACCTGTTTCAGGGTCCATTTTCACATTGCTTGTCTCAGGCACTTGCTTTATCGGTACTATTATGTGCATGTTTCTAATCCTTTATTCAGTATTATCGCGCCTTTGTTTGAACACAAAACTCTCAGGCACAGCTTTTCATCCTTCTACTGGCAAGAACACATCACTTAATTGAAATCACTACAATTTAATTGGCTGAAAATATCGATTCAAACTCTGTTGTAAAATCCTAACACAAACAGCATAAGAAAAGCATAAACAAAAAGTTAAGATTTCCACTGTGTTTATTTATTTATCTTGTTTATTGAAACCTGCTGTCTGAACCCAGAGTCTTCAATTCGGTAAAGCTCCACCGTCGGTCTCTTTTACAAAAAAAAGGCCTTCCAACCAAGTAGAAGGCCTGCACACCAAAACAAAGCGCCTTAGCCGTTCTTTTGCTGAAATTCTTCCATGAAAGCCACTAACGCTCTGGCAGAATCGATCGGCAGCGCATTGTAAACTGAAGCGCGTAAACCACCCACCGAACGATGTCCTTTGAGACCAACCAACCCTGCCGCTTCTGATTCTTTCACGAACTGCTTTTCCAGATCCTCACTGGGCAATCGGAAGGGTATGTTCATCAAAGACCGGGCTTCGGGGACAGCATGTCCGCGGTAGAAACCACCACTGGCATCAATTGCGTCATAGACCAATCCGGCTTTTTCTTTGTTGCTTTCATGGATCGCGGACAAACCGCCAAGACCCTTCAACCACTGTAACACCAACCCAACTATATAAATTGAGTAAGCAGGAGGCGTGTTGTGCATTGAACCTTTTTCGGCTTGTACTTTCATATCCAACATCACCGGCAAATTGGCAGGAACTCGTTCAAGCAGGTCATCGCGCACAATCACAACGGTGACACCAGCAGGGCCTGCGTTCTTCTGCGCACCCGCGTAGATCAGGCCAAATTTTGAAACATCTAATGGCTTGCTCAGAAAGTCAGATGAAACATCACAGAACAGTTCAACTCCTTTCGGTGGCGTTGGCTCAGAGTTCCACTCCACACCGTGGATAGTTTCATTCATCGTATAATGCACAAATGCGGCCTGCGGGTCATATTGTATTTCCGCACCGCCTGGTAGCCGGTTAAAGCCAGTATCATCAGTGCTTACTGCCACATGTGTGGCGCCCAATTTGCTGGATTCTTTCAACGCGGTCTTGCTCCATGATCCGGTAACAATATAATCGGCAGAGGTTCCAGCTGGTCGCATATTCATGGGGACCATCGCAAATTGTAAAGTCGCTCCACCTTGAAGGAATAACACTTTGTAATTTGCCGGAATTCCCAACAACTCGCGCAGGTCCGCTTCAGCGGTCTGGATAATCCCATCAAACACCTTGGATCGATGGCTGATTTCCATCACCGACATTCCACAACCCTTATAATCCAGCATTTCTGCCTGAGCTTGCTCCAACACAGACTGAGGTAATACTGCCGGACCTGCGTTAAAATTATGTGCTCGTTTTACTGCTGCCATATTTTCTCTCCTTATTTTTTTTGTTTATTTATTATGCCGGTACTGGAAAATGAGTGCACAATTCCATAACTTCTGTGTGCACTTTATCCTGTACATCCAAATTTTCAATATCACGAGCTATCGCACCAATCCAGCCAGCAATTGAACGCATTTCCTTTGTCCCCATGCCACGGGTGGTGATTGCAGGGGTACCCAGACGCACGCCGCTGGTTACAGTCGGCTTAGCCGGATCAAAGGGAATCATATTTTTATTCGTATGAATTCCAGCGCTATCCAAAGCAATTTCGAGCTGTTTGCCGCTCACATCCGTCCCACGTAGATCGACCAGCATCAAGTGATTGTCGGTACCGCCGCCCACAAGGTTGATTCCTTCATCTTTTAAGCCGGCTGCCAGAGCTTGCGCGTTATCAAGAATTTGTTGAGAATATAACTTAAATTCAGGTTTCAATGCCTCACCAAAAGCAACCGCTTTCGCAGCGATAATGTGCATCAGCGGACCTCCCTGAGTGCCAGGGAATACCGCGCTATCCACCTTCTTCGCCAGCTCAGCTTTACAGAGGATTAAACCACCACGTGGGCCACGCAGGGTCTTATGTGTGGTAGAGGTAACCACATCGCAATACGGAACTGGATCAGGGTGCAGCTTAGCCGCGACCAGACCTGCAATATGCGCCATATCCATCATCAAGAATGCCCCAACTGAATCTGCGATTTCACGAAAGCGTGCAAAATCAAACCAGCGCGGATAGGCACTTGCGCCTGCCACGATCAATTTTGGCTGGTGCTCTTTGGCTAGCTGTGCCAGCTCATCATAATCAATACGGAGTGTTTCAGGGTTTACCCCATACTGCACAAAGTTATACAGTTTTCCGCTCAGGTTGAAGGTAGCACCGTGGGTAAGATGTCCGCCATGATCCAGTTTCAATCCCAACACAGTATCACCGGGTTTGATCATTGAGAGATAGGCAGCCATATTAGCCTGTGCGCCCGAATGTGGTTGCACATTGGCATGATCAGCGCCAAATAATTCTTTTACCCGCTCTATTGCCAGAGTCTCAACCACATCCACTTTCTGGCAACCACCATAATAGCGTTTACCCGGATAACCTTCAGCATATTTGTTTGTTAAAACAGTTCCCATAGCCGCAAGCACAGCCGGACTGACATAGTTCTCTGATGCAATCAATTCAATTCCTTCATTCTGACGCGCGTATTCAGCCGCAATTGCTTCAAAGACCTCGCTGTCCTGTTGGCGTAGTGCTTCTCGTGTATCTGGTCGTTCAATATAATTTTTAATGTAGGTTTGTTCGCTCATTTTTCCCTTTCATATTATTCCTGATAATACAACATCGGTTAACGCTAATTTTTTCAACCTCAATGATGCGCTCGCACTTCTTATGCTGCCAGTATATTCACGGGCATTGATTCTGGATGTGTTATTCAAAAGCCTGGAAAGTGCCAATCTTATCTCCACTCACAACTTGCACGAACAAAATTGAGAGGGTTCTCTCAACAACAAAAGTAAATTTTTCGGATCATCTCTTCTACTCTCGGAGAAAGAATTCAAGATATTTCCAAGAGTGGATTCAACTATTCTTTTTTCTTCCTCTCCCGTTTGGCGAGAGGAAGATTTTTAAAGCAACATTCTCAGACAATGCCACATTGAATACAAACCGGTCGCAAAATTCTGGTGAGGCTATTCCTATTTTCGATATGTTGGAACATAAAATGGTTTTTTAACCACTTTCGCTTTCACAGGTTTATTGCGAATAACAATCTCGAGTTCTGTGTCTCTGGCTGCCGCGCTGCGCGCTACCAGTGCCATACCAACATATTTCTTGGTGGTTGGTGAGAACATACCAGAAGTCACATGCCCAACTTCCTCTCCGCCACACAGCACCTTATAGCCTTCGCGCGCAACACCTTTATCTACCAGTTCAAAACCAACCGATCTGCGCCCTGATTTCTCCAGTTTTTGTTTGAGTAACGCATTTTTACCAATAAATTCCTTGTCCAAACTTAAGGCGAAACCCAAGCCAGCTTCCACTGGTGAAATCGAATCGTTGATTTCATGGCCATACAACGGCATACAGGCTTCAAATCGCAGGCTGTCTCGCGCAGCCAGACCTATTGGCAACACACCATCCTCTTTCCCGGCTTCCAATATCCCTTCCCAGATCGTCAAAGCATGTTCTACTGGAAAATATAATTCAAAGCCGTCTTCACCGGTATAGCCGGTACGTCCAAAAAGTACAGGCACATCAAACAGAGTATTTTTGGTGGATGTAAATCGCTCAACCGCTTCCAGATCGGATTTAACCAAACGGTTGAGAATTTCAACCGCTTTGGGTCCTTGAAAAGCGAGCATATAAGTCTCATCAGAAATATCTTTCACTTCTACATTGAATCCACTGGTATGGCTTTTTACCCAATTCACATCCTTTTCACGATTTGACGCATTGATTGCAATGAAATAATACGGACGGAATCCATTTGCCTCTTCATCCGGGAGCTTATAAACAAACAAATCATCTACACAAGTACCATCCTCGTAACACATAACCCCATAATGCGCGTCGTACAACTTCATTTTTCTTATATCGTAGGTAATCATCTGATTGACAAATGCTTCCGCGTCGGGACCTCGCACTTCCATTTGCCCCATGTGATCAATGTCGAACAATCCTGCTGCAGTTCTTGTCGCTTCATGCTCTTGTAGAGGTCCTGTTGGATATTGCACCGGCATTTCCCAACCCGCGAAAGGCACCATCCGCCCTGAGTGACTGACGTGCCAATCAAATAACGCTGTTCTTTTTAGTTCCGCAACCATTTTTTCCTCCTGGAGTTTTAATAAATTTCATTTTTTCGCCAGTTGGCCGCAACAAGTTTTCCGTGTTTGAAAACATACAATTTTTCAACCTGACCAACCAGCGCAGCTGAAGGTGAAACCGCATCCAATACGACCAGATCAGCCTGATCGCCCACATCCAAACCATAATCTTCTAGACGCAATGCCTTTGCAGCATTTATAGTACACATTCGCATGAGCATTTCCAGCTCAGCCACTGAATCCATGTGGGCGCCATACGCCAACACCAGACCTTCTTCAAGAAGATCAAAGTTTCCCATCGGACGTAAAGCATCCCTGATGTTATTTGAGGCAAATGTGACATTCACCCCCGCCTCAAGCAGTTGTTTCACCCGGGTTAATCCGCGGCGGATACTGCGCTGGTCTTCCCGACCCAGGCGGTACATATCAGGTTGGCTTACCACGCTAACACCCGCTTCGCTTATTAAATCAATCGCTCTTTTTGCCACATCAGGTTCTGCCGAATCCAACGCACACACATGACCTGCGGTTACACGTCCTTGATAACCAAATTCAACAGCCCTGCGCGCCACATGTACTACTTCAAGTTCTTCAAAATCGATATGTTTGGGAATTCCCAGATCTGCATGAACATCAAGGTCTACTCCTGCGTCCATCGCGATTTCATAAGCCACATCATTATATTTGTTGGCATCTGCTGGTGTGGAGACGTAAGGGTCAAGATTGCTTGCGCTGCCCATCACATCCACACCCATCTTAAACGCTTCCCGCAGCATCTTTTCCATTTCGGGTTGGTTCAACAATCCTTGCTGTGGAAAAGTAACGATCTGAAGAGTAACCCGATCACGATATTTTTCACGCACATTCAACAAAGCTTCAACGTGCTTCAAACCAACTTCGCGATCAACATGACACTGCGCCCGTATGGCAGTCACACCATGGCGTGAAGCCATTTCAATTCCAAGCCCGGCGCGTTGTTCGATGTCTTCACGCGTAAAATGTTTCCGACGTTCTTCCAACGCGTTATTTAACTCAACAGGGGAACGAAATGAAGCGGGGCGGCCAGGTCGATCCCACGGGTTCATCAGCGCAATGTCAAGATGTAAATGGCTTTCAACAAAACCAGGGATAACCAGACGGCCTTGCAAATCCATGGTATTTTCCGCGCTATCAGTCAAGCCATGCCCTTTTTTGCTTATGCGGCCATTTTCAATGTACAGATCATAATTCTTGCTGCCATCCATCATTACCGCATTTTTCAACAATATATTCGCCATAAAACTCTCTCTAAAACCATTTTTTCTATAATGCGCACTCGGTCTTTCTTACTACCCAGTATTCCAGCACACCCCATTAAATAACAGCGATTTTCTAATCAGGAATGATCCAGGTACCGGTCTCACCTTTCAAAGCACGCCCAATATTTTCCGGGTTGGTGATCAACGCTTGTTTGCCGCCTGCTTCCAGGAAGCGGATTATTGCTTGAATCTTGGGTGCCATAGAACCTTTCGCGAAGTGAGTGCCTTCCGCGAGATACTCTTTTGCTTCAGAAAGGGTAATGCGGTCCAGCCACTGCTGATCAGGTTTGCCAAAATTAAGGGCTACTTTTTCAACCGCAGTTGAAATCAACAGCAGGTCAGCATTAATTAAAGTTGCCAGCAAGCTGCTCGCAAAATCTTTATCAATAACCGCCGCAACACCCTTGTAGCTGCCGGGAGACACTTCAATAACCGGGATACCGCCACCTCCGACCGTAACAACGATCATACCAGCTTCAATCAATTTCTTAACTGCGCCCAATTCCACTACTTTTTTCGGAATAGGAGAAGCTACCACACGCCGCCAACCGCGGCCCGAATCTTCCACAACATTCCAACCCAATTCTTTTTCGCGCCGTTTGGCTTCGGTTTCATCCATGAAACTACCAATCGGTTTCGTTGGGTTTTTGAAAGCAACATCATTTTTATCTACCATCACCTGAGTAATAACGGTTGCAACCTCTTTGTTGATACCACGGGCGGCCAATTCAGCCTGCATGTTCTGCTGTAAAGCATAACCAATCGCGCCCTGGCTATCTGCACCACAAACGTCCAAAGGAACTTCGTGTACACCTTCCACTTTGCTGGCAATCTCGGAACGCCGCAAAATATAACCAACCTGTGGGCCATTTCCATGACCAATCGCTACATCCCATCCCGCTTCAATCATGTCAACAATATGATAACAGGTCTCTTTGGCTGCCAGATATTGATCTTCTACGGATTGGTGCTGGGAATCTTTGATTAATGAATTACCACCAATTGCAACTACTGCTACTTTCTTTTCCATCTCTTCTCCTTATATATATATTAGTACCATTTAGACAAAATATTTTCAATTATTACAACTATTGCCTGCATGTTATAAATATGCGTTTATAAAAATCACAGCTCAACCTTTATTCTGCTCATGTTAATCGACCGGATTAGAACACCTTGAAATACAAATCGATATCCTCAATCAGAGGCTTTTTTCGTGGATTTTATCCATGCTTTGTTTGTATATCCATTCAACCTCGTAGTGAAGTACCCTTTACAAACGCTGAATAACAAATTAACAGATTACAACATTGAAAAAAGACCTTATAACTAGCCTGTTCAATTTTTGCTTTGCTCTCAGGGAACGCATTCCCGGATCAGTAGCGACAAACAACAACTAAATCCTATCTCTTTTCTTGTATCAGTTATCAACATTGTGCTCGTTTCTTCAATCTGCTGGATCACAAAAAATAAAAAACTGCGCACGTAAGACAATGTGTTTTTTTACCAGACAATATTGCCACCAGGTTTTACAAAACCCATCAACAAGAGAAATATCGCAAACTGAACTTTTAATTGTGTCCAGGAAGCCCAGTTGTTGCATCAAAGTGTAGTCCCATAACTACAAAATAACCTTTAATCTTGTTAAATATAAATCAGCTTGTTTGACAGATTCTCACTTTTTACTGTGTGGTTAGCCCCATTGCCAATCACTTGCAACCCTGTATGCTCCAGCATGAATTCAAAATACCGGCCAGTCCCTAAATTACTCAAAACTTCTCATGTATGAATACCAGAATAAGAATGATTGCATACCAAAGTTACACATTTATTGAAAAAACTGGGGCGGCTCCTTTTTCTATCCAAACAGTGCCTCTTGGATGATACTGAGCCGCCCCACTCAACAGTTAATCAAAAATAATTTGTGAACTGTTTCATTCCCTTTGCTGAACATTCCATTTGGGAAATGTCAGCGACATTGCAAAGCCCCTGTACTCAAGAGCAAATTTCGAGGATTAGGGCATAATGCAAGCCATGACGCCCTTCTGAGCGTGCAAGCGGTTTTCAGCCTCGTTGAAGCAAGCATTACCCCATTTGCCATCCAACACTGCGTCGGAAACTTCGGCGCCGCGTTCGCAAGGCAGACAGTGCATGTACTGTGCTGTGGGTTTAGCCATATTCATGCGTTTCTCGTCCGCAATCCAGTCCTTGTATTTCGCGAACAGCTTGGTCATCTGCTCTGGCTCAGGCTGGCTGGTCACAGGAGGCAGCAGATCGAGGCAGACATAGTTCTTCGCGTAAACAACATCGGCACCCTCACAGGCGTCTTCCATCCGGTCAGACACGGTGTAAGAACCACCGCTGGCTTCCACATTCGCCTTGATAGCAGCTTCGACTTCGGGGTCAATCCGCATTTCAGGTGGGCGAGAGAAAACAACATCAGCACCAAACAAGCTGGCAACATACATAAAGTCATGATGCGGGGCAATCGGTTTACTTGGGCTAGAGCCCCAGGTCCACGTAACGCCAATTTTTCGACCGCGCAGGTCACGGCCATACATTTCACGGAGTGTCATCAGGTCAGCCATACCCTGGCAGGGGTGGTCTTTATTGTCTTCCATGTTGATGACAGGAATTGATGACCATTTGGCAAATTCACGGATAATCTTCATGCTCTTGTCGTATTCCCAGTTCACTTTCGCGCCAAGAATACGGATGGCAAGCGCGTCACCCATGCGGGAGAGAACGCGGGCCATATCTGAAATACGTTCTGAGCCGTATCCCACATCTTCACCTTCAAGGGTTGGCAGACGCACTGCATCCGGCTGCAGGAAATGTGCGTGTCCACCCAACTGGAAGATACCAGCCTCAAAGCTGTTACGGGTACGCAATGAGGGGTTGAAGAACATCATGAACAGGGTACGCATAGGGAGCAGATCGTCATGGCGGCGGCGCATTGTGTAATCCGCTTTCAACTGCAAACCAACATCAATCATGGTCTCAAGTTCTTCTTTTGTAAAATCTCGCAGGGTAATAAAATCTCGTCCTTTTAATCCTTCTGTAATCATTTCAATCTCCTTATTGTTTGCTTCTCAAGCAATTTATAGTGAAACTTTGTCTACTAAGAACAGTCAATCGAACGTGTGAAAAAGATTCACGATCTCAGAAACTGTATCTTTACGCCATTCATCTTTATATTCTTCACGCAGCCGGCGACGCAATTGCAAAGATTCAGCGTCAATTGTGCGGGTTGCCTCTGCTGGTCTTTCAACCCAATGTGCCAGCTCATTAAAATCTTGATCGTAGAATATAAAGACCGGGATTGCGTGATACAACCCATCTTTCCGATAGGGCAAGATCAGATCAGGATATTGATCCCTCCGGAAAATCCGTACCTGCCATTTTGCCTTGGATGCGATATGCAATAGTGGTGGCAGGAAATACATTACATCACCAGACCAGGGCTCGGCAATCACCATAACATTCCGAACCTCTGAAAAACCCTTACCGGGGTTTTCTTCCATATCCACCCCAGCTGTTTCAGCCAGCAACTTCTCAAACTTTTCTCTATTCTCTTTCAAGCTGGCAATAAATTGTTCGGGTGTTTCTCCCTGGTGAAAGAACTTCTGGTCCATTTCTAGCCTCCACCAAACAACTTACGCCATTCACGGCCTACTTTTTCCATCAATGAAGCCTGTCCGGCACGGCGCATGCGATGCAGATGCACCATTCCAATTTGCCATTCGTTCATCCAGCGTGCCGCAAAATCTCCCTGGGTGGTCTCTTTAAAAATCTTTTCGATCTCATTACGGTTTATAACCCGCGGACCGCTCATACGCACCGCAAATTCACAGGTCCGGCTGCTGCGTGTGGAAATATAAGCTTCAATACCCTGTTCATCCATTACATCCACGACGGTACGAAGTGAACGAATTGCCTTGGCGTACGCAAAGTGTGGAGCGTAACCATTGTCAGTCATCACCTCAAAAACCGCTCTCATCAGTGCGATGGTTCCACCATAGAGAACCTGCTCTTCAAAATTATCCCCTTCAGTTTCCGAAGCAAAATCAACCCCTACAACTCCCACCCTGGTACTGCCAACGGCTTTAGCAATTGCCAGAACAATCTGTTCTGCGTCTCCGGTTACATCCTGATCAACCGCCACCGCACCGTAAATACCCGAACCTTGTAAAAACTTTTCCCGTACCATGTGCCCGGGTGAATTTGGTACAAATAAAACCACATTCACGTTTTTAGGCGGCTGGATGATTCCATAAAGCACGTTGAAACCATGGGCAAAGCTCAAAGTGCAGCCCGGTTTAAGGTTTTTGGCAATCGATTCTCGAAAAACGGCTGGCTGCGCTGGATCTGCCAGCAACACATGCACCACATCTGCTTTGTGGGTGGCCTCGGCAATTGACATTACTTCAAAGCCATCCTTTTCAGCGTTATCCCAATCATCAAACCTGTCACGAGGACCTGCACCGACAATCACATTCAGTCCACTGTCACGCATACACAGAGCTTGCGGGCCACCCTGGATACCATAACCCAGCACAGCAATTACTTTATCTTTCAATATGTCCAGGCTGACATCTTCATCTCGAAATACCTGGTTTTCCATATTTTCCTCCTAGCAAATAACCACTATCAATCAATACATCTTTACCCGTAAACAGATTACCTGACTCAAACCACTAAAGAAACTGGGTGTAGTCGCGATTTACGTCTTTGTACAGCAGGTAGGCAGACTTGTCCCAGCCGGTAGCGTAGAAGAACTGCGGACAGTAAGGAGCCATATAGATGAAATCATCTTTTTGTACTTCCATGTAATCATGGTTTAGCCAGTAAACACCGCGGCCATCCAGCATATATAGCCCATGTTCCATCACATGCGCTTCAACAAAACTGAAGTAAATACCTGGTTCAAAAACCTGAAGGTTGATACCCATGTCAAAACCCATCTGCTCATATGGGGTCAAATGCTGTTCCATGTAAGTGTCTACGGGTTCAGCAGGAACATCACTTTGGTGCGCTATGATCGGGTCGGGAATCGCAATACCTGCCACTTCCTCATACCGGCGACGGATCCAAACTACCCGGCTCTGCGCATCGTTTTTATTGACAAATTGATACGCGCAATGAGGAGGCAGCCAGCTAAAACTACCCCCCACCATTTTTTGAGGTTTTTTGCCGTCATAACCCAGTTCCACTTCACCTTCCAGCACATAGAAGAACTGTTCAAAACCTTCATCGCGCGGGGCAAGAGTGCCCCCATTGGGTTCAACCAATAACTCGTGTTCTACAAATTTCGCGCCCAATTGCGGGGTGGCCAGCACCTGCGCAAGAACCCCTTTGAAACCAGGTAGACTATGCTCAACCCGGTTAGCACGGGGATATAACATATAACTTCCGGGTTTATTAATACTGCGGCATCGTGAAGTAATATCTGCCTCACTGACAATCATCCTTCCAGACGGAGTGTTACTCATTGAAAATCCTCCTTACGCTACCTATGGACAGCTTTGGTCCGCTGCACTTTATAAAAAATTAATACAATACAAAATCTTTACTCAAAACCCGCATAGCTAAAAGGGTCAAAAAACGCGTCGCTTCAATCATCTGGTCCACCAGCACATATTCATTAGGCCCATGTGCCACAGCAGGATCACTTGGACCAAACAGAATGATCGGAAAACCATCTTCCGCAAACCAACGTCCGTCACTGGTCTGAACATAACCTGTCAAACTTCGCTTTTCACCGCATACATCCGCAAGGGCATCATTGGCCGTCAGAACAAACGGGTCGTCATCTGGAGTAGCGATGCAGGCTGCCACATCTCCTTCTGATTGCAACCGATATTCTACAGGTTCAACCTGTTCAGAGAATTTTCGAATCGACTGGTGAATTTCCTGCATAGCCATCTCTCGCGTTTCACCCGGTGTCAATCTGCGGTCCATTTCGATCACACAACTTTCTGGCACAATATTCCACTGAGTACCGCCGCGAATCTTACCGATGTTCAAAGTGGGCGGCGGCAGGTAAGGGTGTCTCCTGGCCTCTAAAATTGGGAACAAGTCCTTTTGCAACCAGGTCAATATCTTTGCTGCTCTCAGTACGGCGTTATCTCCGTTCCAGGGCATTGCACCATGTGCCGCTCTCCCATACACTGTGAGATCAATACCACAGGTTACACGTTCGGTAATAGCGACCCGGTTTTGAGTTTGCTCGCCGACAACCAATAAATCAGGACGCAAATGCCCTTCTGCTCGCAGATAGCGTGTTCCCTGCAATCCACCCGATTCTTCATCAGCTACAACAGCCAGCTGCAGCTTACCTCGCAGATCAATTTTGGCTCTGGAGAGTGTGACCATTGCCATTACCTGAGCGGCTACGCTGCCTTTATCATCTCCAGCCCCACGGCCATACACCCGGTCATTCAACTGTATGCCACCGTAGGGGTCCATTTGCCAACGATCTAATTCTCCCGCTGGGACGGTATCAATATGTGAGTGGTAGGTCAGGCACGGGTGTCCATCAGCGTCTCCCAATGCCGCGATCAAATTAGGTTGGTGCTCCTTGCTGGCATAAATTGCAGGCTCGACTTTTACCTCATTCAACTTTTGCGTAACCACATCTAAAGCAGCAGTTGTGTTGCCGGGTGGAAAATCGCTGCGCTGACGGATCAGATCCTGTAATAACCCAATCACCTCATCCGCATCGATCAGATTTAATACGCACGCTTCTTCCGGGGTGATATTCCCCAGAGAAGAAGCTCGCGCATTAGAATCTAAGACGTCGGTCATAATAGGTGAGCACTTTCAATCAATCCATTAAAAATTGTATGCATGGCTGCGGCACAGCAGCTTACCATACCCTGGATCCGCAACAATCTTGCCGTCCTGATAGACAGTCTTTCCTCTTACCAGGGTTTGAACGACTTGCCCCTTGAAGGGATAGCCCACATATGCACTGTGTTTATTTTTATAGAACAATTGATCTTCGGTCAGAGTCCATTCACGTTCCAGATCCACTACAATCAGATCTGCATCCAACCCTTCCCGAATGGCACCTTTTTGATCATCCAATCCATACAAACGCGCCGGATTACCTGACAACAATCGTACCAGGGTTGTCAGGGACAAACCACGTTTATGCACCCCCTCAGTCAACAACGCGGGCAGTGTGCTTTGCAAACCAGAAATACCTCCCCACGCTTTCCAGATGTTGTCCATACCATTTTCTTTTAGATCCCAGGTGCAGGGAGAATGGTCTGAGCCAATCACATCTACCAGACCCTCAGCCACACATTCCCACAACTCGTCCACCATTTCTCGCGAACGAAGTGGAGGCGCGCATTTTGCTGCCGGACCAATCCGCTCAAAATCTTGATGGTCAAAGAAAAGGAAATGCGGGCAGGTTTCTGAAGTAACGTGCGCGCCCTCTTTTTTCGCCTGAGCAATCGCGCGGTGTCCTTCCGGAATGGATACATGCACGATATGCAGGTTACCGCCTGTTGTCTTCGCCCAAAAGCAGGAACGGTTAATCGCTTCCAACTCGGTTTCTGGGGGGCGTGACTCATACCAGCCTGCCCTATCGATCCGTCCGGTCGCTTGAATTTCTTTTGCCAGGTAACTGGTCACAAACTCATTCTCGGCATGCAGGCCAATCATGTTTCCAAGTTCAACCATCTTCCTCAGGCCAGCGTAGATCAAATCGTCATCAATGCGTTCAAAATCAACCCCGCTGTTGCTGGCAAAAGCCTTGAAGCCAATCACGCCATCTTCGTTTAAAGCCTCCAGGTTATCAAGGTTGTTGTCTACAAAGCCACCCCATTGACCATAATCAACAACTGCCTGATCTTTCGCCACCGCACGCTTTTTGGTCAGTTCTTCTCGATGAATGGTTGGTGGAGTTGAATTAAGTGGCATATCCAGCACGGTGGTAACACCTCCTGCCGCCGCCGCCATACTACCTGTTTTATAACCTTCCCACACCTCACGTCCAGGTTCATTTAGATGAACATGTCCGTCAATAATACCGGGAAGCAGGTATTTTCCTTTAAGGTCAACGATGGTATCCGCCTCAATGTCGTGGTCTCCCCTCACCACTTCCGCGATTTTTTCTCCCACGATTACAACACCACCGTGAAAGATTTCATTTTCGGTTACTACTTCAGCATTTTTAAGATACAGGTCAGAGCTCATCTCGTCCTTTCCGACAGTTGTCCGATATCATTCAGTTCCGGTCTGTCTGGATAAACCACTTATTAATCCAACCGTTAAATTACAGGCATTCACTTTCGCAAAAACAAAATTCTGAACTGTTAACGCTTACACTCCCAGAATAGCCGCAACTAATGCCATACGGATTGAAACACTATAAGCAATCGCCTCAAAGTAAAGCTGGCTGGGTGAATTATCGATCCGCAAATCCATTTCGCCACTGCGGCGTGGTAAAGTATGTGTTACATAAATTGTCCGGTTTTCGTCTTTGGCCACTTTTTCAAGCGTTTCATAACGTACAAAATACTTATCCATCACGACCTTGAAAGCCTCAGCTTCCGGGCCCTTCGGCGCGCTGCAGCCAGGCAAGTAAACCATATCCATATCCGAGACGAGATCGTTGAAACTGTCCTGGTCAAGGTCGAAAGCTTCTTCAACCTTGATACCGCGAGCCGAAATTTTATCCATCACTTCCTGCGGAATACGTTTGGCTTTGGGGCTGGCCAGGAAAACTCTTGCGCCCAATCGGGCTAAACCCTGAGCCATGGAATGACCGGTTCGAGCCTCAATTAAATCTGCGCTCGCAACACAAACTTTCAAGCCATCAATATGACCATAGGTGCGGTACAACGTATAAAGATCCAACAAAGCCTGGGTAGGATGTTCCCAGTGACCCCAACCGCCATTGATAACCGGTGATTCTGAGAATGGAGCAGCTTTACGAGCTTCAACATCATCAAAGTGTCGCATAACAATAATATTGGCGTACTTGGAAACAACTTTCAACATATCCGAAAGGCTTTCTTCTTTTGCCGCTGAAGAAGTGACCAGGGGATTTGCTTCGCTGATCACAGCGCCACCCAGCCGATGCATGGCAGTTTCAAAGCTCATACGGGTGCGGGTGCTGGGTTGAAAGAAAAGCGTTGACATGACATTACCAGTTGCCAACGGGATCATCGAGCGGTTCCATGGTTCCAATTGAAGAGCCAGGTCAAACAAACCATAAATTTGATCATCAGTCAAATCATTGACTGAAAGAAAGCTTCTTCCTTCAAAATTGATCGATCCAACTAAGGACTTTAATGTACGGATCTTTGCGCTATTACTCATGGGTCGGCCTCCAGTTACAATGTTTAGGATTAAAAGTATTATGAACATTCATCAGCAAATACAATTTGCCGCATGTTATCTACATATAATTATCGACAAACAGGGTCAAGATCGAATAAAGGACTCGTAAGGAAAATGTAAAGAATTTAAATTCAGCATCTCCTTTCTAAAAAAGCAGCTATTTTCAGCTTTTTTCTTATCCGGCATCTCGATAGGGCCTGGAAAAAATTGGAGCAATCCCAACCAGATCTTTCTTGCCTGGAGTCGCATAGGCTTTGCGTTTACTGGTATGCACACCGTAACCGACCATACCTTCAATCAACTTCAACGCGCCCACTACACCATCGATTACCGGGACATTCAAATCGTTTTCTAATTTCTTGTCCATACCCGTCATTCCCGCGCAGCCAAGGCAAATTACTTCCGCGCCGTCCTGTTCAAGCGCGCGTTTCGATGCGGACAAAATCATCTGATAAGTCTCTTCAGGGCTCGCTGATTCCAGTGCCAATACTGGCATACCGGTTGAACGAACTGACGCGCACCTTTCTGCAAGTCCATAATGATGCACCGCGTCCATCAACAGCGGTTCCCACTCTTCATTGGTGGTAACGATGCTGAATTTGTGACCCAACATGCAGGCCATATACATCGAAGCTTCAGCGATGCCCAACACAGGTTTGTCGGTAACTTCACGCAAAGCATAAACGGTCGGATGGTCACTATAACAGGCAATCACAAAACCATCGTACTCATCCAGCTTTGAAAGTGCCAGTTCAAGCGTGCCCATCGAGCTGAGCAGTTCATCGTAAACACTTTCAATGGAACGCGGGCCGTACACCGGTGTCATTGCCGCGACTTCCGTTGACGGCGCGGCATAGCGCCGCGCGATACTCGCGATCCGGTCTGTAAACTCCTTTGTGGTATTAGGGTTGATCAACAAAATTTTCATCAAGTTTCTCCAGAGTAAAATAAAAGGCAATCCAAACCACAATTGAATCCGATTTACATCAGATAAACAGCGATCTGCATTGCCTACATGTAAAAAAGATCAATCCGGTTATAGTCCCAGGTAAGCCCGCCTCACATGTTCATTCGCTAACATCTCTTTACCTGTGCCCTGCAAAACCACTTCACCATTTTCGACCACGAACGCACGGTCTGAAATCTGGCAGGAATGCTGCACATTTTGCTCAACCAATAAAACAGTCATTCCCAGTTCTTTGTTGATGCGCACCACCATCTCAAAAATTGTTTGCACCAGCTTGGGCGCCAGGCCAAGCGAAGGTTCATCAAACATGATTACCTTGGGCGAAGACATCAGCGCCCGGCCAATTGCCAGCATTTGCTGCTCACCGCCGGACAATGTCCCCGCCAGTTGTTTCTGACGCTCTTTTAGGATGGGAAACAATTCCTCGATATACATAATTTGCTGTTCGAATTTGCTTTTATCCTTCACCAGATAAGCACCCATTTCCAGATTTTCACGAACTGTCATTTCTGGGAAGAGAAGACGGCCCTCAGGTACCTGGACAATGCCAAGATCAACTATTTTATGTGCCTCTATCTCGCTGATCCGTTTTCCAAGAAAATCAATTGTGCCTTCGCGTGGTTTTAAAATACCTGATATCGTTTTAAGAAGGGTAGTTTTTCCAGCACCGTTCGCGCCAATAACTGCTACAAGTTCGCCTTCTTTTACATCAAGTGATACTTTTTTAAGAACCTGTACATCCCCATAAAACACATCAATATCATTAATTTGCAGCATCGGTAGTTACCTCCCCTAAATAAGCTTCAATCACCAGCTTATTTTGAACAACTTCATCAGGTACCCCCTCAGCAATCTTGACACCATGATGGATCACCAACACATTTTCAGCCAGCGACATTACCACTTTCATCACATGCTCAACAAGCAGAATGCCGATACCCTGCTTGCTGATATCCCTTACCACTTCAATGATTTCGTCGGTTTCTGTGGGACGTAAACCTGCCATCGCTTCATCCAGCAAAATCATTTTCGGTTCTGTCGCCAGCGCACGCGCGATTTCAAGCCGTTTACGTCCCGCGATCGGCAGACCGCTGGCGATCTGGTTGGCCAGTTTTTCCATCTTCATGAACTTCAACACTTCATAGGCTTTTTCGCGAGCAATCTTGTCGTTGTTGGTGCGGTTATATGCGCCAATCATCACATTATCCAGAACAGTGATCCCTCGAAACGGCCTGACGACCTGAAAAGTCCGCGTCAGGCCAAGTTTGCAAACCTGATCCGGACGCATATTGGTGATATCCATTCCATCAAAAACGACTTTTCCTTCAGTGGGTTGGTAAAACCCAGCAATAACGTTAAACGCGGTTGTCTTACCAGCCCCATTAGGTCCAATCAAAGCCGATATATGGCCTGTATCCACGCTTACATCGAGGGAATTAACAGCAACCAGGCCTCCAAATCGTTTGGTAATACCATGAACTTCCAGCAGTGCCACAGTTAATCCCTCCTATTCCTTTTCTTCTTTGTAAATAAGCACACGCAGTTTCAGATATGCATCATGCAGCAATCCTGATAATCCGCGTGGTAAAAATAAAATGGCAAGTATCAAGAATGACCCATATACGATCAAACTACTTCCACTTCGCGTAACCGAAAGAAAACCACGGATCAGTTCAGCTAGTGGTTTATTTACCAATGCTCCTAAAAGTGGTCCCAACAAACTTCCTAAACCGCCAATAATCGGGCCAGCCATAACTAATTCCACATTCAAAGCCAAGTCAAAAACCTGCGGTGGTTCCACAAAGGTCACGTACATCACATAGAAACCGCCGCCAATACCTGCCATTGCCGAACCAATCAGCAGTGCATATGTTTTGTATAGTGAGGTGTTCACACCCAGCGCAGCCGCCGCTGCTTCATCTTCGCGGATAGCAAAGAAGTATTTTCCCATTTTTGAACGGTAAATTAAATATTGTGCTAATAAACCCAGGAACACGAGCCCCAAACTGATATACAAATAGGGTTCTTTGTTTTGAAAAATCATCTTCGCAAAACCAGGTTCGTGAATTCTCAATCCCATACCAACCGCGCCACCTACAAACTCCCACTTTAAGAATAGTGCCTTTAAAGCCACCATTGTCGCGATTGTGAAGAGCGCAAAATAATCAGCTTTTAAACCATAGCGCAGAGTAATAAAAGCTACCACAGCTCCAAGAAGAGCAGCCATGATGCCGGAAGCGATCAGACCAAACCAGGGAGATACGCCAAAATTGTTGTATAAAACGATTGTGGTGTAAGCCCCAAATGCCACAAAAATGATATGGGCAATCAACAACTGACCGGCAAATCCTGCCACAATGTTCCACGAAATACCAATATAAGCGTATAAAACCGTCAGGATGATAATGCCCATGTAATAGGGAGAACGTACAACAAGGGGTGTCAGGGCCAACAGTGCCAGGATGAACATACTGATTACCAATTGGGTTTGTTCCCAATCTACAAAGGCAAATCGCAACCAGCGATGCAGAGCCGATTTGGGCATCTGCGCATCAGATTTTTTCGTCATTTCGTTGTTCATGCGCTCTTCCTCCCAAACAAACCAGCCGGCTTAAACAACAGTACAAGAATAAATACCAGCATAGAAGCGACAATTTTCATGTCTCCTCCAAAAAAATATCCGGCAAATACTTCCACCACACCAATGATCAAACCGCCAAAAAAGGCTCCAATGAAATTCCCCATTGTCCCCAACACTACCACCACAAAGGCAATAACAGAGAATGACTGGCCAATCGTTGGAATCAACTTATAGTTTGGCGTCAGGAAAACACCCGCCATGGCTGTGACAGCTGTACCCAAACCAAAGGTCAAAAGGTAGATAAACTTCACGTTCACGCCCATCAGCAATGCTGCGTCCCGGTTTTGTGATACAGCGCGAATGGCTTTCCCAGTTTTTGTGTATTGTAAAAAGAGAAAAAGGCTTACTGAGATTAACATGGATGCCAGGAATGAAACCAGACGTGGGATGTTTAACCGTAATCCCATGAGCACCAACACCTCTGTTTCATACGGCACCCTGATGTGGCGCGGTTCGGCAGTCAGGAAGAATTGAACCAGACCCATTATGAGAGTCGAAATCCCCAATAATAAAATGATCTGATTCAACGAATGCGCTTTCAGCACACGCTGAATCAGCCCACGCTGAATGGCCGCCCCAACCAAAAAAATGATCAGCGCCGCAAGCGGTACTGATACATAAGGATCCAGGCCAAACAGGGTAAAAAAGCCAAAAGCGACATACATGCCAAGCATCAGAAATTCACCATGAGCAAAGTTCAGGATCAGCATCACGCCATAAATCAGGGTCAAACCAACAGACACCAGCGAGTAAATTCCCCCAATGAATAGACCGTTTACCAATGTTTGAAAGAATATTTCAGGTTGCATATAAATTTCCTTTTCGAACCTTATAAAAGTTTGATATGATCAAATCAAACCACCATCAATACAATCTGCGAAAGGATTCATCCAATAACATCACCGAAACCTAAACAAGCTTTTCTGTCATCCGATCCATTTCAGGAATTTCCAAATAGATCAGTTCCCCCAACTTTGAATACTCAACAGGACCACCCAAACGAGCGATGGGCTTCATTTTCGCTGTGTCAACCAATCCATTGGATCGCAGAAGGTCTTCACGCACGTGAAAACGAATTACACGCCCCAACACCATCGTATTGGTCGAGCCCTCCACCGGAATAATCTGCAAGACTTTACATTCCAGTGCAACAGCTGAGGCCACAACCCTGGGTGGCTTTACGTCTGTTGATGAAGTGGTTTCCAATCCAACAATATCAAACTCGTTTATTTCACTTGCCCAGTCCACCGCTGTCAGGATCATCGCGTTCGCAAGGCTCTCATCCACGACATGCATTACAAATTCACCAACCGTCTCCACATTTCTCAATGTGTCTTTCACTCGTGGCAAGCGTGTAACCCGGTCAGAAACCGAAAACATAATTGTCGGAGGAAATCCGGCTACCGGACTAAAATAAGAAAATGGAGCCAGGTTAGGCACGCCGTTTTCGCTTACGGTTGATATCCAGGCAATTGGCCGCGGCGCGCAAATGCTGTTCATCAGATGGTATGGCGCACGCGGTTCCATCATTTTTGGAACCAATGTAATCATCTTATGTTCCATCGTTACGACCTTCAATTAGAACTATCATTGATCCCAGATTGGTTTATCCGCCTGACAGGAACTAGCGGCTCAAGAGATATTGGCGGAGGCCCTGTAAGGCAGTGGCAGACACTAAAACCAGACCCTGCATTGCATACTGCCAGTGAATGGGCAGCCCAAGCACAACCACCAGATTCAACAAAGAAATCAATAAGAGCACACCCGCTGCTGTGCCAAACAGGTTACCGCGGCCGCCTGTAAAAGTAGTGCCGCCAATGATCGATGCCGCAATTGAATTCATGTTGTAGTCGGTACCCAGGCGTAAGTCGACATAGCCAATATAGCCACTTAAAACTAACCCACCCAGCAGAGCAAACACCGAACAGACCACATGCGCCACGATGACAACTGCATCAGTCTTAATCCCTGCGTAACGCGCCGCGGAGGGATTACCGCCAACTGCATAAATCCAACGGCCAAAGCGGGTATATTTTATGACAAAAAACACAGTGGCATTCACCAGCAGAAACACAAGCAGTGCCGCGGGAATGAAACCTACCTGCTCGATACTGATCGCCCTCAGCAAATCCGGCACGGTGCCGCTTGCCTGTCCTTTCGTATACGCCAGACGCGCCCCTTGTATAAACCACATCATGCCAAAACTAGCCACAAAAGGAGGTACTCGTCGTTTGGTAATCAGCAACCCGTTTGCCAGACCAATCGCCCCCGCAATGGCAAACGCTTGAATCAGAGAGACGAAAATAGAACTGCCAGACTCGGTCTGCACCACGATCACAGCGCCGAGAGCCAACACAGCACCCACCGACAGATCAATCGAGCGCACAAGCAAGACCAGGGTTTGACCCACCGCCACAATTCCCAACACTGCCATTTGGATGGCTACCGTTTTTAGATTGGTGGGGTTATAAAACGCGGGAGCAAAAATTGCTGCAACCAGAAAGACAACCAGCACCCCAATTGGGGCTGCCCGCTGGCCAGCCAGATCAACCCAGCGGATCATGCGCGGTGAAAACCGCATTTCCAGAAAACGCTTTTGAACAGTGTTTTGTTTCGAAATAATTGGATTCATAGTGACCTTGGTGATCTATATGCCGCAACGGCGATCAAGACGATGAGGCCCAACAAAAGCTGCTGGTAGTAAACATCGATTTGAACAATATTGAACACATTCGACAGCAGACCCAACAATAACACGCCACCCAGTGTGCCCAGAATAGAACCTTTGCCGCCATACAGGCTGATACCGCCCAGAGGAACTGCTACAACCGACTGAAAGTCCATACCCTCAGCTGCGCTAGGATCGCCAACCCCGGTGCGCGCCAACAAAAATAAACCAGCCAATGCTGCAAAAATGCCGCTAATCACATAAGTTAAGATCAGGGTCTTGTTCACCCGAATGGCTGATAGGCGCGCCACCCGTTCTGAACCACCCACGGCAAACAAGGCGCGCCCGGCTCTGGTGCGGGTTGTAAATATATAAGCCAGAGCCCAGATTATGATCATCGCATATACATTGACTGGAATACCTGCCACCCGAGCATCATAAATGCTCAGATAACCGGAGGGTACGCCACGGATAGGCACATTGGAAATCGCCAGGCCAATACCGCGCAAGGCACTTGCGACACCAAAGGTAATGATAAATGGGTTGGCGTGTGTCCGGGTTACCAGGAAGCCATTAAACGCACCAATGGACGCCCCAACACCTACACCCAACAGGATCATAGGAAGAATAATCGTATCACTGCTGTGGATGTTGAAAATTGTCGCCACAATCAGGGTGACAATCCGGGCTATCATAGCCACCGACATATCCATACCACCGGTCAAAACGACCACACTTTGGCCAATTGCAATTAACCCCAACACAATGGATTGCCGGAAAAGGCTGACCAGGTTTGAAAATTGGCGGAAATTTTCAGAGAAGATTGCGGTTGCGCCTCCCACCAGGACGATCAATCCATAAATCAGCAAGATAGACACATTGTTCCGCACAAATGTCATTACCTTCCGCCAAAAGCTCTGTGAAGCGATTTGCTCATTTGTCGTTGTTACCATTCTCAATATTTCTCCCTTCCGATGTTGATCTGCAACAGCGGTTAAGCCACCGCATCGGAGGAGACAATCCCCGTTGCCAGTTGCATAATTCTTTCTTCAGTAGCTTCGGCACGAGATACTTCACCAGCAATACAGCCTTCATGAAATACCAGGATCCGGTCGCTCATTCCTAAAAGTTCAGGTAAGTCAGATGAGGCCATCACCACACCCAAACCCTCTCGAGTTAGATCCCGGATATGCTGGTAAATTTCTGCTTTCGCGCCTACATCGATACCCCGGGTTGGCTCATCAAAAATCACCACTCGGGGTTTTGACAGCAGCCATTTTGCCACCACCACTTTTTGCTGGTTTCCACCGCTCAGATTTTCTGTGGTAATTTCAGGTTTAGCTGGCCTGATCTGAAGCGTATCTACGGACTCATGGACCGCTGATTTCTCAAGATATCCGCGTAGAATACCGCGTAAACTGAACTGCCGCAGGTTTGGCAAAGCAATATTAAAGCGCATACTCTGATTCAAAACCAGACCATACGCTTTACGATCTTCAGGGATTAACACCAGGCCCTCTTCTGCGGCGGCTGCCGGAGTACTGGGTACTGGTTTACCAAGATATAAAATCTGTCCAGAAAGAATTTTTGCAAGGCCAACCAGAGAGCGGGCAACGGTTGTTCGTCCACTTCCTCCAAGACCAGCCAGTCCCAAAACTTCACCTTCATGAACCTGAAAATTTATATCGCATACTGTACCTTCAATAAACAAATCTTTTACTTCAAGCAAAACATTGCCAATAACATTGTCATGGGGAGGATACATATCTGTCAAAGCGCGGCCAACCATCAGCCGTACCAGTTCCGCATGATTGGTATCAGCAACATTTTTGGTGGCCATGGTTTGTCCATCTTTAAGAACAGTAACCCTGTCCGCCAGTTCAAATATCTCACTTAAACGATGAGAGATGTAAATAATACTGCGTCCCTCTGTACGTAACGTGCGAATCACACTGAAAAGGCGCGCCATATCATTGCTTGGTAAAACAGCTGAAGGTTCGTCCATAATCAATATTCGCGCATCAGTTGCCAGCGCTTTGGCAATTTCTACCAGCTGCTGTTCGCCAACTGTCAAGTCTTTCACCAATGTATTCGGCGAAATATGGGTTTCAGCCCCGAGACGGCTTAAGAGCTCAACAGCCTCTTTGTATCGGTCTTTCATATTGATCAAACCAAATGAGTTTAAAGGCTGTGCCGCTAGAAAAATATTCTCGGCCACAGACAACTCAGGCAGCAGTGTGAACTCTTGATAAACAATGCCGACCCCCAAATTACGAGCTTGATCAGGTGAAAAATCACGATACTGTTTCCCGTCCAGGTCAATCACACCCGAATCAGGTGTATACGCCCCGGCAATAATCTTTATTAAAGTTGACTTGCCAGCCCCATTCTCCCCCACTAAAGCATGGATCTCACCTGGAAGCAGATCAAATGAAATATCCGATAATGCATGAATTCCACCAAATGATTTTTGGATATCACGGAGAAGGAGGATCGGTTCAGCGAGTTCCTTTACTGCCGCCTTCGTTTCGACCATAATCACCTCAAGCCAAAGAATTTTACTACATTAACAAATTCAAAGAAACAATAAACTTAGCACAACACGGAAAAGCAAACGACTTTTTCACTTAACTCTTGGGTTTCCCTGCCAGGATCTATTCTGGCAGGGAAACCCGGACTTACACTTATTATGTTTCTTAGAGTGTGTATTTTACTACAGACTTAATAACACGCTCTACATCTACAGAACACTACTTCCGTTCAAAACCGCCATCTACGTAATATTCAACATCCACTGTCGCGGGCGGGATGAAGTCATCGTTCAGTTCAGGTGCATAATACTGAATGAAATCAGTGTGGTCATAGATACCTGCGCCGTCCATCAAAGTGGTTAAGTCGATGAACTTCTTGACGGATTTACCCTGCAGGATATCAATAGCAGTCTGCAGACAGTATTTGGACATTGAAGGAGGATCGGGAGCGGCTACGAATTTGTAATCATATTGATCTGCCAGACGCAGGAAACCATTCGGGATATTGACCATCGCGAAAGCGGGGGGCGTCTTGCCTGCATCACTGAAAGCAAGCGCTGCGCCCAAAGCCATCTCACCGCCGCCAGCCCAGACACCATCAATTTGCGGGTGGGCAGCCATCAAGGCTTCCATCTTTTGTTTGGCGGTCGCGATATTCCATTGCGCGTATTCTTCGGCAACGATTTCAATTTCAGGATAGTTCTTCAACGCTTCCAGAGCAGCAGCGCGCCAGGTTTCGGTGGAGTCAACACCAGCGATACCATTGAAGAGCACGATTTTGCCTTTGCCGCCCAACAGTTCTGCCAGGCCTTCACCTGAGCGGTAACCATATTCCCAAAAGTCAACATCAACACGGGTAGTGAAATCGTCGCCTTCAATACCGTTGGCGCACAGCACTACTGGGATACCAGCGTCCACCGCTCGTTTGACAACAGTGGTGGTGGCGGCGCGGCCCAAAGGCTCGAGTACAATGGCGTCGGGTTTCTGCTCAATGAAATCTTCCAGATCGCTGATCTGCTTGTTAGCATCATTGGTAACCGAAAGCAGCAAAGGTTTTGCTAGAACACCCTGCTCCAACAATTCTTCGCCGTAAGCGTCAATTGTGATGTTGTAAGTATTGCCCCAACCATTGCTGGCGTCCTGATGTGACGCGGCGATGACGTATGGGCCGTCTTTTTTGTAAACTGAAGTATCAACATCAGTTTCCGAATAAGCCAGAATGGCTTTCGAGTAATCCGATTCCAATGCGGGATCCATAGCCGGCTCTGCTTGTTCTACAACTTCGCCAACCAGAGCGCCTTCACGCTCATCCCAACCGGGAACGGGCCAAACAGCTTCTGCAGCAGCCAGTTCATCGGGCCACACTGCGACCTGCTTACCATCTTGCCACTGGGCAATCACGGAAGCAGCTTCTCTCAAACGGCCTTTCTCATCAAAGGAAGCAGTCTTCCACTGGAAAGCGAAGTGAGGATCCGTAAAGGTCTCGGTCCGCAGAGTCTCGGCCAGCACCTTGGGGTCGGTCGAACAAGCTTTTTCCAACGCAGCCTTCAATAGCCAGGTGGAAGCATAGGTGGTATTATACGTGCCGCCCAGTTCCTGTCCGGTGTATTCTTTGAATTTCTCCATGAAAGCGGGATCAACTTTGAGCGCGCTCACAGGAGCAAAGTCATTGGTAACAAGAATGCCATCGGCCAATTCAGGGCCAACTTCATTCAGGAAGAAGGTGGAAGAGAAACCAGAACCCAGGGAGATAATACCCATCTTGGGATAAAAGCCCTGTTCTTTGGTCTGTTTGATCATAACCGGAGCCTGGTTGTTACCCAGCAGGAACCATACATCAGGATCCAACTGCTTCACCTTTAAGATGGTATCGGTGAAATCTTGCGCGGCGCCATCATAGGTAATAATGTCCAGAAGCTCAATATCATTTTCTTCGATACCAATTTTCCAGTTTTCTTCAACTTCTTTACCAAAGGTGAAGTTTGGAACAGTGATAACAGCTGTCTCAGCACCGTTAGCTTTAACCCATGCAGCGTCGTACTTAGCCCAGTTTTGGAGCAGCGAAACTGTCTGGAATGCATATTTCAATCCCTGATCTGTGATAACGCCATCCAGTGAGTTCGGGATGATGTAAGGGACTTCGTATTTCTCGGCAATTTCAGAGGCAGGTCGTGTAGTACCGCTCAGCGCTGATCCCATAACTGCAATAACGCCTTCTTTTGTGATCAGGCGTTCCATTTCGGCGTTTCCGGCTTCAGCGACGCCCTTGGTGTCGCCACTTACCAGTTCGAGTTTGGCTCCACCCAGACAGGCAATACCACCATCGGCGTTGATTTCATCGATCGCCAGCTGATGCGATTTCACGTAAGGATCGCCAGCCCAACCAGCATCGGGGCCGGTCAGGGGATAAAGCGCGCCGACCTTAATCACATCAACGCTCTCACCAACTGCGGGAGCTTCCGACTCAGATTCTGCCGGAGCAGGCGTAGCCGCAGGGCCGCAAGCTGCAACAAACAGCATTACGAACAGAAGAACGACAGACACAAATTTCCAACTTTTCATTTCATCCTCCATTGGATTTATAGAATGGTGCAATAGTTTTCCAAAAACATTGTTCATTTCTTAACGAAGATATTGGTGTTGAATTGTTTCCTCCTTCTTATTTTTGGGTGGCGAAAGGTGAAGGTGCTTTTTTTCGATTTTCACTTACACCATTGGGGGGCGCGAGGGAAGGAGCTTTTTTACTTCTCATACTTTATTACTGGTTATCCTTATCGTCGCGCTAATAAACATCGGATATAAGACGCGTTTCAACAACATATATATCTAAATACATTTCAAGCAACTTATATCTAGTTTCAGATTAGCATAAGGAAATCAAAAAAACATAAAGAAACCATAAAGAAAAAATTAATGGCAATCTAAATTTTTTAATTACCACGAAAGATTTGGATGGTCTTAAACTCAGACAAGATCTTGGACTAGCAGAGTCGCTCTTTTGATACGCAACCCCCCATCATTTTGGAGGGTGTCGGGCAGCTGTCGCAGCGTGGTAATTACCACTTGCTCCCCCCCTGTATGCAAAAACTCTGAGGCAGCCCGCAATTGCTTTTGAACTGTTGAAGAACAGATCATTTCCTGACCTAATAATTGATCCAATTCCTCTAATGTGATCAGGTTGTTGCCTTCAGTGCTTATTCCAGAAAGCGCAAATTTTTTGTCATTCTCAATCACACATAACAACACCTTGGTTTTTAACCCATTCGCAAGCATCACCGCGACCTGTTCCGTTTCCAGGACGGCTTCGATCCCTTCATATTCACCAGCAGAATTTTCAATCACCGGCACGCCGCCACCACCCGCCGCGATCACTACCGTCCCCGATTGCATCAATTGCTCGATCGTGTCAAACTCCAGAATCTCACTGGCAGGTAAGGAGGGCACTGCCCTCCGGTAACCGCGCCCGGCTTCTTCTACCATGTCCCATCCCCGTGTTTGACGGTATTGTTCAGCTTTTTCGCGATCAAACCACGGGCCAATTGCCTTTAAGCGAGGAGCTTGCGCCGTATTGGCGTCGACTCGAGTTCGCGTCATCACACATAACACCCGGCGCCGCAGCTTTGAACGCCGCAGTACATTCGTAAACGCCTGTGATAGCATATAACCGGTTGCCCCCTGGGTGTCCGCGCCACACACATCCAGTGGAATACTGTGCAAAACATGACTCGCCAACTCAGACCGGAAAAGGACAAACCCGACCTGGGGTTTGTTGCCATGCAGTACCACAATTCTGCTGTCGCTGGCAAAAAGCGGCAACAAACCTTCTGCCAGCTTGATCGCGTTATCGCTTTGTTGAGTTATGGTAGAGCTCTGACCATAGGCAAGCACTTCGCCATTAACCAGTACGACAATTGCATCATTCATAATATATGCTCCCGATTATACAATCCGATAACCAACTCGTTTTTTTACATAAAACTGCTTCCATAATCTCTATTCCACATCCCTGTTTTAGGGTAGCAAAATATTCGTTAACAATCGATAAAGAAAACATAAAGAATATTTTATGCCTACCTTTGTAGATATAAAATATCATGCGTTTCTAAACCTTGATTATAGAAAAAGGGAAAGTATTTAGCTCAACTTGGATCCGTCGCGAACCGGTAGCCCACACCTGGTTCAGTTACGATATAGGCCGGGTTGAGCGGGTCATCTTCAATCTTGCGTCGCAATTGCGAAATGAACACTCGTAAATATTCGCGCTCGTCGCCATATTCATTCCCCCATACCGATTTGAGTAGTTCGCGGTGAGTGATCACCTTATCCGCCCTGCTCGCCAGATACACCAAAAGCTCGTACTCCGTTGGGGTCAACCGCACCTGTTCACCATGCACACTGACCTGACGGGTATTAGTATCGATAAACAATTCACGGTACATCATCAAATGATTCGATTTGCCCCCATCTCCTTTTAATTCAAGCCAGCGGCGCAAAGAAGAACGCACGCGCGCCAAAAACTCCTCCATGCTGGCCGGCATCACCAGGTAATCATCCGCGCCCAGATCCAATGCCTGTATTTTAATTTTTTCAGATCCCATCGAGGATAGTACCATGATCGGAGATTGGCTGAGTTTGCGTAATTTAGCGCAGATCTGCAATCCATCAACCTGAACAATGGTGAAATCCAAATTTAATACAAATAAATCCGGCTGAATTTGCACAGTCATTTCATAAGCTTCGCGATCATCAAAGGCAATCATCACCTCATAACCACGGCTTACAAGGTTTCTCCTCAGAGTCCGCAGGATATTGGGTTCGTCACCAATCAATAAAATATTTATAGAATTCATAGATTAGAAAAACTCAGCTTCTCTAGATCTTCTCCATAACCAAATCAACCCGTATCACAATATCACCATTCTATTTTTGAAATACAGGTATCAAAAGCCCCAATTTCGTGTTACCTTCCGAAAACACAAAATCAATTTTCTGAAGTTTCATGATTTCAAACGCGATATGAAGCTTTAGAATGTGTTCCGCCGGTAAAAGGTTCAAGGAGTCCGAATGCGTTTTACCGCAGGCCATCATGTGGATAAATTCAACAACCAAGGTATCGACTTCTTCCAATAAGACCGACCAATTCGTCTCTATATGTTCCACGATAATCACAAGTTCGTTTTCTTGCGATTTGGAAGCAATCACCTGAATGAGAAGCTCCAGAGCCAGGATCAGGTAGGCGTAATCCACCTCAACCAGTTTGCCATCCTCTGGAAGATGGAGCGAGACCGTCACCCGGGGTGCCTGGCGGGATAAATTGCTCCTAACCACAGATAAAATCTCTTGCAAGAAGTGAGGCTCACATTTCAACTCTAAAGATCTGGCCGCTAAACGCGACTCTAACGCCACAAACTTCACCAGATCTGAAACCTGATCAATACTGGTATTGATCGTCTCAAGGAATTCGTGCTGATTAGCGCCATCCCAGAATATGTCATAATTCAACAGGCTCGATACTGCCGCCTTAATCGAAGACGAAGACAACTGCAGCTTGCGGCTGGTTTCAACCAGTGTTGCCCATACATATTGCTCTTGTGCCGACTTCTTTTCTAATTCCTGCCGTAACGCATGGTTCTGCTGAAGCAGTTCATCATATGTAAGTGATTCAGGTTTTATTTCGTCTGATTGCATTAAACTTACTTCTTTCTTACCGAAATTTAAAAAGCTCAACAGATGGATCTTGAGACCCAATCCACAAGCCATTTTTATTTAACAATGTTTCAGGCAGCTTACGCAACGTAGTGATTACCACTTGCTCACCACCGGCGTGTAAAAATTCTGAAGCGGCTCGCAATTTATTGTTCACCGTGTTCGAATTAAACGTTTCTCTTTCCAAGATGTCGTCCAACTGTTCAAGGGACAGCCAATTTTTATGCTCGGTGAACATGCCCGAAAGCGCAAACTTCCTGTCGCTTTCAATCACGCTCAACATCACATTGGCTTTCATTCCGCCAGCCATCAACACAGCGACTTGATCCGTGTCCAACACGGCCTCGATCCCTTCGTAATCACCCATTTCATTCTCGATCACCGGAATTCCACCCCCACCCCCTGCAATCACTATTGCCCCCGAATCTACCAGTTGTTTTATACTCTCAAATTCCAGAATCTCCAAAGCCGGTAAGGAAGGCACAGCACGCCGGTAGCCACGGCCTGGCTCTTCCACCATGGTCCATCCACGTGTCTGTCGATGTTGTTCGGCTTTTTCACGGTCAAACCAGGGTCCAATCGCTCTGACCCTCTGAGATACGGTATGTGAGTTATCCACACGCGTTTGCGTTACCATACACATTACCCGACGGGATACAGATGCTTGCTTCAAAACATTGGTAAAGGCTTGTGAAAGCATGAAGCCAGTAGCGCCCTGAGTATCTGCGCCACACACATCAAGAGGAATACTATGTAAAATATGACTGGCCAATTCAGATCGAAACAAGACGAATCCCACCTGTGGCTTGTTGCCATGTAATACTACCACGCGCGTCTCGCTTGCAAAAAGGGGCAGCAAACCTTGTGCCAATCTCTTTGCATTCTCACGCTGAGCCTTTATCATGGGTCGTTGTTGATTCGCTAAAACCTCCCCATCGACCAGAACAACTACCGTTCCACTCATAAAAACGCTCTCCTCAAATGATCCCCCGTCGTTGCGAGGGGGAATTTTAATCTAATTGTACACGTAAATTTTTGATTTTGTCTACAGTTACAAAGAGATTCGCCATGACTTTTTTAGAAAGTGAAATTATCGTGATTAAAATCTTGGATACCCGTTTGATAAATAACAAAAAACATCACCCGAACAGACAACTGGCTCGATCGCTTCCTAAAAAAATTCCACTGCTGGAACTTTTAGACGCAAATTTTGACTGCGCCCGGCAGTTTCGGCTATAATTCCACTGGCTTCTATTAAGAAAACGCAGTAGCCCCATATTTCCTCGTAGGTATTTCTCTGGAGACGGTTCTTATTCAAAAGGATAATCGTCAAAGAAGTAATTTCCGCCTTTACATGTGCGCAATATGGTCTGGCTATCTTTGCTGTTGTGCAGATCTGTAGTTATGACCAACCATGATCCAATTTTCAGATTCCTATGTCTAATTCATCATTCTTTCAATCCTACAAAAATGAGTTTTCTGGATATTCCTGGGGTAAATTTCGACAGGATGTTCTGGCTGGTCTGACGGTGGCAGCCGTCGCACTGCCACTGGCACTGGCTTTTGGGGTTGCCTCAGGGGCAACTGCCGCTGTTGGTTTGGTGACATCCATTATCGCCTCTGTAGCGATGGGACTCTTTGCGGGTGCCCCATTTCAGGTTTCGGGGCCAACTGCGGGGCTGGTCGGTGTTCTCAGCATGGTGGCACAGCACAGCGGTTTACAGGGGATCTGGCTGGCTGGTTTGTTGGCTGGATTTATCATGGTGGTGCTGGGACTTTTAAAGCTGGGCAGGCTTATTTCTTACCTTCCTGCCCCGGTTATTACAGGATTCACCTCCGGTGTATCACTGGTGCTCATTATTGGCCAGCTCGATAATTTCCTGGGCATTCGAACCCCTGCGGCGGATACTTCACTGGCAAAACTTCTGGGGTATTTTAAATTTGAGCTTGACCCCGATTGGCATACTGTGGTGATTGGACTGGTGGTGATCGCGATCATGGCATTCTGGCCGAAGCACTGGGACAAGCGTTTCCCCTCTTCGCTGGCAGGAATTTTGATTGCTACCGGCCTTAATATTGCGATAAGTTGGCCAGTAGATCAGATTGGCACGATACCACAAACATTACTGCTGCCCGAACGCTTCACATTTAGCATGATTACCTGGAGCAGTTTTTCGAGCATCTTTTTGTCAGCAATCAGCATCGCGCTGTTATGCGCGATGGAAAGTCAGTTGTGTGGTGCTGTGATGAGCGATGTGAGCGGCATTCCGATTCGCGCCAATCAGGATCTGATCTCACAGGGAGTGGGTAATATGGTATTGCCTTTCTTCGGCTGTATCCCCGCAACTGCCACAATGGTGCGGTCCAGTGTGATGCTGAAATCGGGTGGGCAAACCCGTGTAGCCGGCCTCGCAAAAGGAGTTGGATTGCTTTTTACCATGTTTGCGTTTTCCAAGGTGATGAGCCATGTGCCTATGGCAGCGCTGGCAGGGGTGTTGATGGTAATCGCCTGGCGCATCAACAGGTGGAGCAGTATCCGCAGCTATTTTTCACATCGTTACATACCAGCCATACTGGTATATTTGTCTACTATCGTGGTCACGGTTGCCACGGACCTGGTGATAGGAATGATGGCGGGAGTTGTCGTTTCGATACTGGTTTATTTGCAGCAGAGCGCTCGCCTGGATGTAAAGCCAATAAACCTTGAACAGGCAAACGAACAGGACCATCTTACGTATAATCCTGCCATCCACCCCATACAGATTATTTCTATAACCGGGCAATTATTTTTTGCGACAACCAGGCATTTGAATGCTGCGCTGGATGAGCTCAGCGGTGCGCCAGTGGTAATCCTTTCAATGGGAGGTCTGTCGTTGATCGATGCGTCTGGGGTTGCTGCATTGAGTGAACTTTCGACAAAAATAATCGAACGGGGGAATACGCTCCTGTTCGCCGGAGTGAACAAGGATGTAATGCAGGTACTCCGGTGCGGAGGTTTGCTGGACTCAATCAGCGGCAATAACTTTTTCCAAAACACCGATCAGGCTATCATAGAAGCCAATCGCAGAGTCCGTGAATCTTAGCGCTACACCAGGATGAATGTGACAGCGAATAAAGTGAATTTGAGAATTTAAGGGCAAACCCTCCTGGTACACCTGATGCTCAAATCCAGGTATCTAATCAATTTTCCAGGTTTAATCACACTTTTTAATTTTTTCAACGTCTATTTTCAATCGTTTTGATCTTTTAGGTTTTCCGGATAAAACGATGGGGATGCGCTCCAAAACCTTACCCCATAACGATTCACGATCTGCGCTTTGCCGCTTTTTTCCAGCTCATTCAAAGTTTCGATCACATCACGCTGCGAGAATTGCGTCAACGTCTCAATCAGTTCAGTCTCCTGCATAGGATGCCGGGTGATAATCCCTACAATTGCATCTACAAGGTTCTCACTGCCACTAAGATCAAACAGGCCTTTTACTGGATCAATGACCTTTGCGATTTTGCCCAGTATTGCACGAGCGCGCAGCAATCCTTCTTCATCCGCGGGCTTCACCCAGACTTCTGCCGGAGGCCGGTCGGGTTGCAAGATATGCACTTCATCAGGTTGAATTTCTTCAAGCAATCCGGCTAATTCTTTTAGAGCATCCTCTGTATCATTAAGCCCTCGCACCAACATCACTTCGATCCACAAATTACCGCGATATTCTTTACGAAAAGCTTTTAACCCTTCAACCTGGCGCTTAAAAGTAATCTCGGGGTGCGGGCGGTTTATTGTGCGATATAGTTTTTCGTTCCCGGCATCCAGCGTTGGCAATACCGCATCGGCAGCGGCCAGCTCCTGACGTAATTCTGGCTTATAGAACAACGTCCCGTTGGTGATGACCGCAACCGGCAGCGAAGTAAGCATCTTCACTTGACGAATCAGAAAACCAATGCTGGCATAAAGCGTTGTTTCACCAGAACCCACAAAAGTAACCCAGTCTATTTCTCCAGGTTTGCGCGATGCCAGAACCTCTTTCACTTCTGTAACGATTTCATCTGGTGGAAAATAATCCTTACGCTCATTTGTCATGGGTTTACTGCGCCCTAACTGGCAGTAGACACAATTCCAATTGCAGGTTTTAAGTGGAACCGGATCAATGCCTAAAGATTGTCCTAATCGCCTGGAAGGTACAGGACCATATACGTGTTTCATAATTCCTCCTATTTTATTCTATCCCCAAACAACTTTGTGCCAGCACGAATAATATTCGCGCCATCCTGCCTAAAAACACCTGCGCTGAGATCAGGCTTCCACCCGGTAATTGCGCATCATCCCCATATCTTCATGTTCCAGGTTGTGGCAGTGGTACAGGTACAACCCGGTAAAGTCCTCAAATTTAAGCAAAATCTTCACGCTTTCGCCGGGCATCACCAGAACGGTGTCATGCCAGCCATCATCCACAAAACCATCGCTGAGCGTCTCCCATGCTGCCCGCCCCGCCTGGTTTACCTGTCTTTCAAGGATCTGAAATTGCAAGCCGTGGATGTGCATCGGATGCGGCAATTCCATCCCCCCGCCCATCATCCCCATCCCGCCGCCGGTCTGGTTCGTGAACTGCCAGACTTCCAGGTCGCCCAGCCGCACCACCTCATCTCTGGCGGTTTCCATCATTTCAAACGTACGTCCATTGATCGTCCAGCGCATCATCCGGCCCATTTCCAACGAGAAGCTGCGCGGAGAGCTGCGGTTGGCAGCTTCCCCTTCCACATACCCACGTATGGTGGACAACCGTTCGGGTAAAGTTGACGCGCTGCCCTCCAACCGACCCACCTTCACGCTCAGCACAGGGAAAAGCACGTCCCCACCCGGCGCGGCAGAGGGCAGGTTGACCAGCCGCGGCTGGTCTCCATCTGCACGACCGCTGAAATTTGCCCATAAATCCACCCGCTGGGCGGGAGCCAGAGTGATGTACTCCTTCTGTAAGGGCTTTTCCAGCAATCCGCCATCGGTGCCAATCACTGTCAGCGGGGTGCCGTCTTCCCAGCCCAGTTTATAGATCCGCGAATTGGAGCCGTTCAACAGGCGTAGTCGGTAAGCCCGGCTTGTAACGGGCAAGGTGAAATCCGGCTGCCCATTCACCAGCACGCGATTACCCAAAAATCCCACCATCTGCCCCATCATGTTCTGTCCATCGTAAACCAATTGGTTATCGCCATCAAAGGTACGGTCCTGGATCACCAACGGCACGTCATACTCGCCGGAAGGTAGCCCCAGGCCGCTTTCCTCATCATCATGCACAAGTAATAACCCGGCCAGCCCGGCATAGACCTGCGGTCCGGTGCGCCCGTGGGGGTGCGGGTGGAACCAGTACGTCCCGGCGCGGTCCGCCACCGTGAAATCGTAGACATAGGTCTCCCCTGGTTGGATTGCCAGGCGAGGATGCCCATCAGCTTCCGGCGGGACGTGCAGGCCGTGCCAGTGCACAATCGACTCTTCGGGCAGTTCATTGTTGAAATGGACGCGGACACGCTGCCTGCGCTGGAGAGTGAACACCGGGCCAAGGTAGCTGTCAGGGAGGGCGCGCGCCACCTCAGCCGGGCCTTTGATGACCTCGGCCTGGTAGCGCCAGACCCGGGTGGCCTTTCCCGGCAGAATGTGTGTCTCGCCTTCAATGGCACGCAGCGCGATTTCCACATCCGGCGCAAACGCGGCCGGGGCTGCCGTGGAGGAGAACCTGAGCGCGGTCAGGCGGGCAGGGAGGCAGCCGTTCAGCAGCACCGCCCCGCCGCCAAAGCCCATCAGCTTCAAAAAATCACGGCGCGAAATGTCTTTTTTCCGCATTCTTGCTCCTCTACCGGTAATAGGGACCGGTGATTCTATTATAGGGAGCAAGCCCGCAAAAACACAGGGCGCTGCTGCGCAAGGGTATACAGATTGGTTGGCATGTTTAACCCCCAACAATATTTCCGTAAGCAGACAGCTCAGATTCCACAGCCGGTGTACATTCGCCAATCTAACCTCCAGTTATAAGCTTTTGTGTTCAATATACTTCTAAGCTTGCCCCACATAATTTAACCTGATGCTGGTCTTGACGAGATGAGCATCGCAAAGTTTCAGGCAAAAAGCAGAAAGATTCTTTCATGCAAAGTTACAATTTATTTGTCTAATCTTTGCCTTGATTGTGCGCGGGCTTTGCAGCATAATTATTATGAAAGGTAAGAATATGACAGAAACCCCCAAGTACACAGTAATAAAGAAGTATGAGGAAATTGAAATCCGGCAATATTCCGGTTACATCCAGGCCGAGGTAGATGTTGTCGACAAGGACTATAAATCAGCTGCTGAAAAAGGGTTCAGTGTCCTGGCCAGTTTTATTTTTGGCAATAATATCTCAAAACAGAAAATTGAGATGACTGCCCCAGTTCAGGCGTATCAATCTGAAAAAATTGCCATGACAACACCGGTTACTGTAACCGGCGAGGATAGTTTTACTGTGGCTTTCATTATGCCCTCCGCATACTCACTGGAAACGCTACCTCAACCCAAGGATGACCGGATTCGCTTTAAGCTTCTCCCAACTCAACAAATGGCCGCAATCCGGTTTTCCGGTTATTTTAACCCGGATAAAATCCGCAAAAACAAAGAACGCCTTAGACAATGGCTGCAGGAACAAGGATTGAAAACTGAAGGCGATTATATAGTCGCCGGTTACAATCCGCCCTGGATTCCCGGGTTCATCGCCCGAAATGAAATCCTGATCAAGATCAAAGCACAGATAGAATAATATTTTTTTAATGATGATTAGGTTGCCTGCGGAATTGCAATGGATCCAATTTGATCTCTGGAAAATCAACTATGTCACTGCAAGGCACACTCACACCCGGTACATACCACGGATTGCATAAAAAACCACCCTTCTTTGAAGGTTGGTATTATAAATTGGTCAGCGCCGACGAAAGCCATAAAGTCGCAATTATCCCGGGGGTAATCCTGGGCCAGGACGCGCATGCTTTCGTGCAGGTTTTGGATGGCGTTGATGGCAGCACAGCCTACCATACCTTCCCATTTGAATATTTCCAGCCTGACTTTCCGCGTTTTGACTTTAAAATTGGTGAGAATCGCTTTAATGGCAGCCGACTATTGTTAGATATTTCGCGCCCTGAAGGTCAAATCTCTGGAGAAGTTCAATTTGGGCCGCTGAACCCCTGGCCGGTCACACTGCTTTCGCCCGGTATCATGGGCTGGTACGCCTGGGTGCCGCGCATGGAGTGCTATCACGGCGTGCTCAGTTTTGACCATACCCTGCGGGGGGCGCTGACTTTAAATGGAAAAACAATGGATTTCAGTGGGGGGCGCGGTTACATTGAGAAGGATTGGGGACAGGCCTTTCCTTCCGCCTGGGTCTGGTTTCAAAGCAATCATTTCGCGGGGGCATCGGCCTGTATCACCGCTTCGGTGGCGATTATCCCCTGGGGAGGGCACGCCTTCCGGGGTTTCATCGTTGGCTTTTGGATGGAGGATAAGCTGTACCGATTTGCCACGTACACCGGAGCGCGGATCGAATCCCTGCGAATTTTAGATGACCATGTAGACTGGGTGCTGCGAAACAACCAGTATCGCTTACACCTGACAGCCCATCGTGTTCAGGGTGGCCTGCTGCGCGGGCCTACCCGTCTGGATATGGGCAAGCGGGTAATGGAAACACTGAATGCCACAATCCAGGTGCGGCTCGAAACCCTGCAAGGCGTGACGCTATTTGATGGCCCTGGCTCACACGCCGGGCTAGAAGTAATGGGGGATCTGCCAAAGCTGCTTGCAGGATAAATCATAGGATGGAAATGCCGAGTTTTCAAGCTAAAATCATCAAGAAATTTTTCCAGCTTCAACCTTTTGGTTGGGCAAAAGGTTCAATCAATGAGCAACGTTTAAGGCAAGAAAAATCAACCAGATTTTTCAAACTTCCCAAAGGGATCAATACACAAAAATTCAACCTCAATGGGATTCCAGCAGAATTAATCGATGCGAATAATTCAAAAGAAGGGGTGATTCTTTATTTGCATGGTGGCGCTTATGCCTTAGGTTCAATCAAGGTCTATCGCGAGTTTCTGGCAAGGCTGGCTATGGCTTCTCAAGTAAAGGTGCTCGCAATTGATTACCGTTTGGCGCCCGAACACCCTTTCCCGGCTGCCCTGGAAGATGCGGTTTCAGCTTACCGCTGGTTGCTCATGAAGGGATTCGAGTCCTCTAACATAGTCATAGCGGGCGATTCAGCCGGTGGTGGTTTAGCCCTGTCCACTTTGGTTTTTCTACGTGATGCTGGTGAAAGGCTTCCTGCTTGCGCGGTCTGTATTTCACCGTGGTTAAACCTGGCCATAACACGTGAAGCAATGAATAACCACAATGATCCGATATTAAATCCCCAAATCCTTGGTGTCTATGCAAATTATTACGCCAGAAATAACCCACCAACCTCACCTCTTATTTCCCCCATTTATGCAGATCTGAAAGGCTTACCTCCATTACTAATTCATGCAGGCTCGGATGAATTTCTATTAGATGAGGCAATGCAATTAACTGAAAATGCGTGCCAGGCAAATATTGAAGTCGTTCTGCAAACTTGGGAGGGTGTGTTCCATGGATATCAAATCATCCCATTTTTACCAGAAACCAAAACCAGTCTGGAACAAATCTCCCAATTCATTTCCGAAAAACTCCGCTACACGGACAGTTAACAGACCTTCATGTTTAATGGGTAACAGAAAAACACTGTTAGCCCACCCATAAGCCCGCAAAACTAATTTACCAACGGAATCAGAGTTCAGTGTGCTGAATTGCTTTTGCAAACCAAATTTCACATTCCTGTGTGGTTTAGCCACCCCAGCAGTTCGGTATACCGACAATTCAACCCCCCAGGAGGTAAACCTGTTTATCATCATCATGGGCGTATCGGGGTGCGGAAAGACCACCATCGGCACAATGCTGGCGGAACAGTTGGGCTGCCGGTTCTACGATGGAGATGACTACCACCCGCCCGCAAATATTGCCAAGATGGCCTCCGGCATCCCGCTGGACGATGCCGACCGCGCCGGTTGGCTGGCTGCTCTGGCCGCCATCATCCAGGAGGGCTTGGCAAAAGGCGAAAATGGGGTGATGGCCTGCTCCGCGTTGAAGGAAAAATATCGCCGGGTGCTGCGGGTTGATCCTGCGAAGGTCAGGTTTATCTATCTGAAAGGCAGCTACGAATTGATCCTGTCCCGGATGAAGACCCGTGACGTGCACTACATGAAGCCGGAAATGCTTCGGAGCCAGTTTGAAGCGCTGGAGGAACCGCGGGAAGCGTTAACCATGGATGTATCCCTGTCACCGGATCAAATCGTTCAAACCATTCTGAAAGGAATTAAAAAGTCTTAGCCCCCTGCCTTCCCCTTCCTTCATCCTTTTCTGAAAAAATCACTCCCGAACGCAGCGCAAAACCCATAACAGATCGGAGAGCAGGAAACCCCGGCTCCTTTTATTTTGCCCTACCCTACCCACAAGACCTACCCGCAAACCTATCCAGAGATAGGCGACAGGCCGCGCCGCAGCGGGTAAACTTTGACTGTAAATAAAAAACAACACAAGGAGAACCAAATGAAATCAATCAGCAATATTTTATGGAAGATCGCCAGCGCCATCGCGCTGGTTTCGATGACAGCCTGCAGCACAGCCGGCAATCTCAACACAGACGCTCAAAAGGTCGCC
>ENA-ORXD01000435-ORXD01000435.1-sediment-metagenome-genome-assembly--contig:-NODE-435-length-54339-cov-4.353028_pt1 | contig 54339 bp, 49 predicted proteins | sample MGYA00237862_ERZ511471 | MGnify/ENA metagenome assembly ERZ511471
TTTCAAGTTCTTTTCTTTCGCGGGGTTAGCGGGATGATTGGGGAAATTTCCATCCAGCTCTTCGTACAACACCACCAGGTCCGCACCAGTGGCTTCCCATATTTTTCTGGCTGCCAGACCTGCCATACCGTTGCCACAATCCAGTACCACTTTCATGCCCGTCAGATTGGGAGTGAATTGTTTGGCGAAGAGGATATACTCTGGCAAAACATCAATGGAAGTGAGGTTTCCCGGCTTTGGGTGTAACGAGGATGCAGCAAGGTTTGGGTTTTCCATTAAACTGGCAAAATGCGCCATTTCTTCCGGAGTTACCGGAAATGGTCCAAAGATCATCTTGAATCCGTTATCTTGCGCGGGATTATGCGATGCGGTGACCATTACACCGGCCTGAATGGCACACTGACGCAGGGCAAAGTAAAAAACAGGAGTGGGGAGTATTCCCAAGTCAACAACATGACATCCATTTTCAAGCAGGCTGTTAATAAGACGGCTTTTCAGGGTTGGGGTCGAAAGGCGTCCATCTCCACCGACTGCCACTGTGATTTTTCCGTGTATGATCGCGATTGCCTGACCTAATCTTTCGGCGTGAGTATCCAGGAGCTCCGTGTTGTAAGCACCTCGAATATCACACTGCTTGTAAATGCTCATACTGTCTGCCTTTGATTATTTTAGAATAAACACCGATAATTTTCTATCGCCATGTTCTTGTTTGGTGAAACTTAAAAGCGGTATTGTACAAAACAATTTAATGGATATTGGCATAAAACAAAAAACAACCGCTCCGGTTCGCAATTATGAACGAATAGTTTTTCCAATTACACCCCGGAGCGGTGAATTATTATTTTGTGTGTGTCAATGAGGGTAAGATAAGGGGTTTAATCGATTCTCCGGCATCTTTATATAGTTGTATCGCTTCCGGAACCTGATCCATCCCATATCGATGTGAGATCAGCGACTCTGCGTCAAGGCGCCCAGCCGAGATCATATCCAATACCGCAGCGGTTTCAATGTGGGTGGTGGAGTAGGTGAAATTGAACTTGATTTCAGAAAACCAGAGTTTGTTGGGATTGATGGGCCACTGAATATCTGGATTGAGCGGTGTGCCAAAGTGAATTGTGGCGCCTTTTTCGCATAGTGCTAATCCCTGATCCCAAACCCGGATGCTGGGCACTGCGACGAATACAGCGTCTGCCAACCGGCCATCATTGATTTCTTTGACTTTTTCAATGGGATCCACTTTCCCGGGGTTGATGGTGTGGGTCGCGCCGTGTCTGCGGCCTTGTTCCAATCTCCACTCGTTGAGATCCAAAACAATTATTTTCCCTGCAGGAGTGTGGCGGATGAGTTCCAGGTAACTAAGTCCAATAAATCCCATGCCGATCACAACAACTGTATCCCCATGGCGGATTGGGGTAATTTTTACACCGCGCAGGGTGCAGGCAATGGGTTCGACCAGGGTGCCCACTTCGAATGAGACATTATCCGGAAGAAGGAGCGTGTCAAATTTAACGTTCTCTTCAGGCACGCGGAAATATTCACACATTCCGCCCGGGTGCAATCTGGATTTTTTGAAGTTTTCACACAGGGTAAAATTACCGCGCGCGCATTGATGGCAAGACATACAGCCGACATGGTGGTGCACAAATACCCGGTCGCCAACTTTGAATTTGGTGACGCCTTCTCCGGCTTTCACCACCACACCTGTAGGCTCATGGCCCATGACAAGCGGGGCACGGGGGATCATGTAATACTCGGTGAGTTCGCTGCCGCACAATCCGCAGGCTTCCATTCTAACCAATAATTCTCCTGCACCAATTTCCGGAACGGGCCTTTCTTCCAGGCGTACGTCAGAGTTGGTGTAGTAAACAACAGCTTTCATTGTTTTTGGAATTGAAACCATTTAATTATCTCCTAAAGCAAAAATACCAATATCTGTTCGATTGTGTGTTGTAACCGGGTTTTGGTTCATCCAAAACCCAATTACATCTATTTGTGTCAGTCTCTGAGCAATTCAGGATCACTGGCAAGATTATGTTTATATTTTTTGCGCAGTTCAATCATTTTTTCGATGTTGGCTTTTGACAAGTGTTTTTCACCACCAAACTGTCTGGTGAGGTATTGAATTTCAGCGACCTGTTCCAACACTTCGGTGCGGGAAAATGCCTGCCAGACATCATGACCAAAGGTGATAGAACCATGATAGGGCAGCATGATGGCGTCGTGGTCTGGGATGAGTCCAACAATCGAATCACTCAGTTCTGTGGTGGTAGGTGTACCGTAAGGCGCGTTGGGAACCACACCCAGGAAAAGCATACCTTCAGTAAGCACCTGTGTGCGCAGGGTGAGACCAGCCGCGGTTAAGGCCACCGCGTGAGAAGTATGGGCGTGCACCACACCACCGACATCGGGGCGACGACGGTAAACTTCCAGATGCATCGGGAGTTCAGAAGTGGGTTTCAGGTCCTGATTCAAATCAGTAAAAGGGCCAACCTTTTCTCCGTCCAGATTGACCACAATCAGTTGGTCCGGATGCAGGTTAAACTTCATCACGCCACCGGGAGTTAGCAGGATTCTGTCAGCACTTAAGCGGGCTGATACATTTCCGGATGGTCCCCGGATCAAACCTCTGGAGTAAAGCATCGCGCAGATGCGGCAAATATCATCCCGAAGTTGGGCTTCTTTTCTTTCGATGGACATGGTATGCTCCTGTTTCAGAAAAACAAATAATTATGCGGTTAAATTGGGTTTGATGGCAACTTTTACTACTTCGCCGGCTGCCATTTTTAAGAGCGCCTCTTCAACGCGCTCAAGAGGCATTTCTGTTGAAATTAAAGCGCGGGCGTCCACTCTGCCGCTGGTGAGCAGTTCAAACGCGATGTGAACGTCCAGTGGGGTAGAATGATGGGTGTTAAAGATGGTGATTTCGTTGTAATGGATGTGGTGAACTGCAAGATCCAGTCTGTCCTCGGGTTTTAGCCCACCGAACCACAGCACTCTGCCCCCTTTACGTACTGCTTTCAGGGAGGATTGCCAACCTGCCACACTGCCTGTCGATTCAATGCTGACATCGGTACCCATACCGTGGGTAAATTGTTTAATAGCCTCAATCGGGTCAACCTCATTGGCATTGATGATATGGGTTGCGCCCAGTTCCTTTGCGATTTTCAGCCGGGTGTCACTGATATCCACAGCGATGATCTTGGACGCGCCACCATTCAGCGCCATTTGCAGATGCATTAAACCGATTGGGCCGATACCGACTAACGCAATCGATTCTCCTTGCTCGAGTTTGAGCAGCCTTTGTCCATGAACGACTGTGGAAAGCGGCTCCAAAACCGCAACATCTTCGTAAGAGCAAGCCGCGGGGATTTCAAAGGTGTTGATATCCACAATTGGACCAGGAATGCGAATATATTCCGCGAAAGCACCAAAATTGAACAGAATCGACTCACAAAGATTGCCCTGACCGTGTTTGCACAGATAACATTTTCCGCAGGGAGCGCTATTGTGGGGGAGAACCCGCATACCGGGTTTAAATCTCCTGACGTTTTTTCCTGCCTCTACTATTTCTCCAACCAGTTCATGACCAAGCACTGATCCCTGGGGGATTTCATGGTGGCCGCGTTTATAGGTTTTGAGATCGGTGCCGCAGGTTGTCGCTAAATGAATTTTAACCAGGAGATCATCCTCTCCGATTTTCGGAACAGGCAGTTCCCTCAATTCAAGTTTTAGTGGTTCAAGATACACTACACCGCGCATTGTTTGTGGCATTGAGATTTTCCTTTCAAAGGATTACCAATAAAATTTTATACTCCAAGATGTTTTTCAAGTGTTGAAAAAATCTTTTGGGTTGCGGCATCAACAGTTTCCTGTGAGGCCGTATCGCTTTTTACAGTCAGACTCATTTCGTTCGCGAAGGGGCTTGCAATAATGTTGGCTAGGATCAGGCCTTCATCTCCGATCGTGCGGGCCTGAACGAGGAAAGCAATGGAACGCATTTTGTAAATTTCCATTTCCAGTTCTTTAAAAGTCGCTTTTCCCGCTTCAAAGACCTGCTCAGGTTTAATGTTTTTGAGTTTTTGAGTAATACCCTGGCGCGGCATACAGCACCTCCTAAAGTTCAAAGTCCGGGAAAAATTTATCCCAGGGAATATTTACTTTCTCACCATCACGAATCACGCTCAAAAGGTGCAGCAGGAGTGGAAAATCGGATGTCTTTACCAGACCACGTTGTTCTAATTTAGGCAGAGCAGTTCCAACGCGGGTGAGAATTTCGACCCCTTCCAGGGTTTCATTTGCCAGTTCCTTGCGCGCTTCCTGGTAAGAGAACCCCTTCCCTAAAAGCTGACCGAGTTTAGCGTTCCGGCCACCGAAAACGGTTACGTAAAGATCACCAGAGCCGGAGAGCTCGATTAAACCATCCCGTTTGCCGCCCAGCAGATCCACCAGAAGACGCATTTCGCGCATGCTCTGCGCGAATAAAGCTGCCTGAGGATTGTAATTGTGGGCGATGCCATCCGCGCCTTTCAGTTGATATTCGCCAATTGCCATATTGATAGCAATGGCGTATGCGTTTTTCATGGCAACACCGGTTTCAGCGCCAACAAAATCTGTGGTAACGGTGATGTGATAATAATCTGTGGCAAAGATATCGCGGAGTTTGTTGAGGATGCTGGCATCTCGCCCACAGAAGTAAACACAGGAGTGCCGTCTCGCAGCCAATTCCTGAGCGATACAGGGTCCAGCAACGGCGTTCAGGCTGATTTTTCCTTTCAAATCAGCAGGCAGCAAACTGTTCATGTAATCTGGAATGATTTGCAGATCACCATTTGGAAGTGCGACCAGGCCTTTGGTGATCGACAGGACAGGCACTTCCGGCTTAAGGTAGGGTTTTACCTGATCCATGAACCATTCCACACCAAAACTACTGACACCGCACACAATGATTTCAGCGCCCTCAACAGCCTGCGAAATTTCCGTGTGAAAGTAGGGTTTTACATTTTCTGCCACCTGACGTTTGTGTTTCGGATGTGTGCCATCCTTTTTGATGCTTTCAATGATATATGTGTCGAGATGGGTGCCAACCAGGCGCACTTCGTGCCCCTGATCCGATAATGGCCAGGATACACCAGACCCCATCATACCCGCGCCAATAATTGTGATAACAGCCATTTTAACTCCCTTGATATATTTTTTTTGATTTGATGTTCCGATTTAGATCTGTTTTACCGATTAAAAAGTATAAAATTTTGCTGCGCCAGTATGGGTAACCAGCGCAGCAACGTTTCGTCAATCATACTGTGTACAGGTAGAACGGGTTACCTGTATGATATTAATGGACAAATTGAACTGGTGGGTTATCCCTGGTTGGTTATGGGAAGCTCTTCCTGCACAAAGGCGACAACCTCACCACAGCTGCACATTTCAAGCGCTTTTTGAGCGATTTGCTGGCATTTCTCGAGGGACAATGAACGAATCATATATTTTGCGAGGGGCACCGCGGGGGCATTCATGCTGAACTCATCCAACCCAAGACCCAACAAGACTGGAATGGCTACCGGTTCACCAGCCAGTTCGCCACACATTCCGACCCAGATACCAGCTTTATGCGCTTCTTCAATGGTGCGCGAAACCAGTCGCAACACGGCAGGAGAGAGGGCGTCATTCAGGTAGCTGACACCGGGATTGGTGCGGTCAGCGGCCATAGTGTATTGGGTGAGGTCATTGGTACCGATGGAGAAGAAATCAACCTCTTTGGCGAGGTGGTCTGCCAACATCACCGCTGAAGGAATTTCGACCATAATTCCGATTTCCATTTTCGCGGGCAGTGGTTTCCCTTCGGCCTCAAGTTCCGCGCGGCATTCCTGCATCATTTTCTTCGCCGCGCGCAGTTCAGGCACGGTCGCGATCATTGGGAACATTACTTTTAAGTTATGCCCAAAGCCAGATCGAAGAATTGCTCTTAATTGGGGTTTGAAAAGCTCAGGCTGTTGCATGCAAAGGCGGATTGCCCTGACACCCAGGAAGGGATTGGTTTCCGGAGCGATCTTGAGGTAAGGCAGTTCCTTGTCTCCGCCAATATCCAGGGTGCGAAGGACTACAGGGCGCTGTCCAAAAACATCCAGGATGGATTTGTATGCCTGGTACTGTTCATCTTCGTCAGGCAAGTGGTCTTTGCCCAGATAAACAAACTCAGTCCTCAGCAGGCCCACACCTTCCGCACCCTGATCAATGGCCTGTTCTGATTCTTCAACACTACCAACGTTCGCAACCACCTCAACCCGGTGCCCGTCGAGGGTGATGGCTGGTTTACTGGCGATTTTCAGAGCTTGTTCACGGAATTTTCTGGTGTTTTCCTGGCGGATCTTGTAGATATCCAGGGTGGGCTGGTCGGCATTTACGATCAGGTCACCGTTTTTGCCATCCAGAATTATTGAATCCCCGGTTTTGAGTTCGAGAATTTTCATGCTGGCGCCAACAATCGCCGGTAAACCCAGTGTGCGTGCCAATATGGCGGTATGAGATGTCGGGCCGCCTGTGCCGGTGCAAAATCCCAGAACCAGTGATTTGTCCAGACTGATGGTGTCAGAAGGAGTTAGATCAGGCGCGAGAATCACAGAGGGTTCTTTGAGCGCAGAAAATAGCTGAGAGTTATCCACACCATTCAAGATGCAGACCACACGGTGTGCCACATCCCGAATATCTGTTGCCCTGGCCCGAAAATATTCGTCGTCCATAGATTCCAATGAAACCGCAAACGCTTCCGCGGTACGATGGAGAGCAGCTTCTGCGTTGAGATGCTCATCCAAAATTGCTTCTTTGGCGGTATCCATCAATTCGGGATCTCCGAGCATTTCTATATGAGCCTCAAAAATCGCCGCAGTTTCTTCGCCAACTTCGATCAGTGCATTGGCATAAGAGCCTTCCAGTTGTTTAATGGCCACATCCACGGCATCCGACAAACGATTCCATTCCGCCTGCGTGTCTTCTACTTTTTTATCAGTGATTTCAACGGTTTTTGGATTGTAAACAAAAGCTGGGCCGATAGCATATCCAGTTGAAGCTGCGATGCCTTTAATTGTTTTCACGCCACACCTCCAAAATTGCTGGTAACTAATTCCTGAAGTTCGTTCAAAGCATCCTGAGCGTCTTCACCTTCGGCCTGGATGATAATTTCGCTGCCCTGATTCGCTCCTAAAGAGAGTACCTTTAGAATGCTTTTCGCGTTCCCTTTTCGCCCTTCACAGAACACGGTGATCTCTGATTGGTATTTTTTTGCTGCCTTTACAAACAGGCTGGCAGGGCGGGCATGCAGGCCTACAGGATGTTCGATCGTAATCTTTATTTCTAATACATCAGCAGATTTTTTAGTTTGTTTTTCTTCTTCCGCAGAGGTAACTGCCCCGGCATTCAACCGATTGTCCATCAGCGCGACCATTTCAGAACGATCAGTGGTTTGTGCAATTGATTTTAAGAATCCCGGATTCTGGATAATGGACATAACCTGCTTTAGCATGGTCATGACTTTATCTTTATCCGGGACAGCCAGCATAAAGATTAAGCGCACATCCACTTCTGTATCGAAAGGGTCGCCCATTTCACAGAATTGGACCGCTTCAGGCAAAACGCCAACAGCTACGGCTTGCTTGAGGACATGATGTGAGTCAGTATGTGGAATCGCGACGCCAATATCTCCGGTTGGGAGGCCGGTGGCAAATTCTTGCTCGCGAGCGACAACCGCCGGAACATAACTCTCTTTGACAAATCCATTTTTTAACAATAAGTTACCAAGTTTTTCAATGGCTTCCTCTTTGGTTTTTGCTTCCAGAGGCATCAGTAAATTTTCCTCGTGGAACCATCTGGTTTGTTCCATAACTCAAATCCATCCTTTATAAAAAATAGTTTTAATCTAACAACTTTTCGGCGACCTGTTGGTCTGTGATCAGGACATCCAATAAATGTCCTGTTACCGCGCCGTGAATTGCTTCGGCTTTCGCCAACCCCCCAGCTACACCCATCACCATAGGAATAGGAGTAAGGTGTTTAAGATCTATTGTAACAATTTGCTCGGACCAATCGGACACAATTTGGCGGCCAAAACGATCGAAAGGCTGCCCGCAGGTTTCGCCGATAGCGCCCATCATGGTCAACTGTTTCAAGGCATCAGGAGAAATGCCGTTACGAAGCAAGCTGGAATTGAAGGGGTTAACTGTTCCAACACCAACCAGAGCAACTTCGGCACTTTTTACGTAAGAAAGCACTTCCTGAATAGGAGGCTCCTGTAAAAGCTGTTTATGTACTTGTGGGTTTTTGATAACCAAAGGAGCCTGCATGTAGATATATCGGCCGCCCAAGCGGTGCACGAGCAATTGAGCCAGTTCCGGGCCATCAATCAATGGATTATCGCAACCGACCACACCCATCACCTGAACCACGGTGGCATTCAGTTTCTGGATTTCCAGCGAGCGAACCGTTTGATAGACCCCATTTCCACTGGAGATCGCAATGATGATGTTGGGTTTCAGAATTCCCTGAAGGTATTGCGCGCCTAAAACCCCCAGCCCTTCTAAAAGTTCCTCGTGGGTGCAATTATGCATCCGTTTTAAAACCCGGGCTGATTTGAGGCCATATTTTTGGCAGAGGCCTTCTTCCAGGTCTTCTGCACGCTGCCAGGGAAAATGGATTTTAATTTCGACCAGGCCGTGTTTTTTAGCGCCATCCAACAGGCGGGAAACAGTAGACCGGGAGAAATGGAGTCTGGTAGCAATCGCCTCCTGGGTCAGCCCTTCTTCATAATACAACTTGGCAACTTTCGCCATTCTCCATTGGGTTTCTCGCGCCATAATGGTCACTCAACTTTGAAATACCTGTTAATTTGGTCTATTTTTCAGAAACATGCTTAATTTATAGTTGTCTCCCGGAAAGGAGAATCGATAGCGCAATACTTCGCCTTTTCGAAGGGCGGCGAACCAGTCAGGTCCAAGTTTCATGATATCAATGATATTCTCTGGTGTTGCTTTGGAAACCCAAAGATTCCAGCGGTTAATGATCAAACGGGGTTTCAGATTGCTGATTTCTTCTTGCCACTTGGGGCGGAATGCCTCCCAGACTTGATTGTCAGTGAGGTGCGGAGCTTCTTTTAAGAAATCCAAACCGAGATAAATGGTTTTCCTGCGGATTTTACTCAATTGCAAGGAGGCGTAAGTGATTATTCCTCCCCAAATCAAGAAGATGATGTTGATGATGGTCTGATTTGTAAAATAAAAATCTAAAATTGCTCTCCCCCATGGCCCTAATATAACATCAAAAATGGCTTTAAACATGTTTTGAGTAACTCCTGATTTTTTAATGGATGCGGCGCTAACTGCACGCCGCATCCATTATTCTAACTCAATCTTGAGGTTTAGAAATCGTCAATATCCGCAACGATAGCTTCAACGTCAGATTTCGACATCATGTATGCTACGGCAGCGAAGATAACAATCACAATCACTGCCCACAGAGCCAAACTGCCCCAACCGCCCTCAATGAATCTAATGAAGGGGAGAGCCAGCAAATAGCCGCTCAGGTGAGCACCAACATCGATAGAAGAAATCAGGGCGGTACCTGCGGGCATTTCGAAGCCAACTTCTGCGCCCATGGTGGTGAGGTAAGGAGCGAGCTGGGTTGCAATGAAGAACATGCCAGCCAGGAAAACGGAGCCGTTGATGACGCCACGGATAATGTTGCCTTTTGACCAACCCACTGCCCAGATTGCGTAGAAAGGTAGAATTGCCAGGTCGGCAAACGGGAGCATGCGGTTCAGGCCAACTGCGTTCATGGCAATAGCAATCAATAAGGCGATCGGGACGAGAATCAGACCGGTAGCAACGTTGGCGGGATGCCCGATTGCAACTGCGGCATCGAGGCCAATGTGGATCTGGCGGCCAGGGAAGCGTTTCGTGATGAACTCGCGAGCGCCATCAGACAGAGGCAGCAGACCTTCCATCAGGATTGCAACCATACGAGGGAGCACCATCATCACTGCGCCGAGGCTGATTGAGGTGTTGAGGATTTTGGCGAAATTGCCGCCGAAATCTGCAGCCAGGCCAGGGCCAAATGCGATAACCGCGATGATAAAACCGAGTACCGTACCCACAATCATGGTTTCGCCGAAAACGCCAAATTTTTCTTTGATGGTTTCAGGATCTGCGTACCAGTCTTTTACAACGGGGATCCGGTCAAGAGCCCAGTTAACCGCGTAACCTACGGGGGCCCAGGTTACGGTTTCCATATGGGGCAGGGAAACGCCGGGGAGTTCAAAGAATTTCTGGACAATGGGGGCGGTCCAGTCTGCCAGTTTGAAGGTAATGGCAGCGCCGATCATCGAAACAGCAAGAGCTACAACCAGGGCGGTGGTCTGTCCCAGGGCGTCGCGCAGGGCAACGTTTACGAAAGCGGCAACGAAAATGAAATGCCAGTAGTTCCACATGTCGATGTCAGCAGTTTGGGTCCAGTTGAAAGCCAGCATAACAACATTCAGCAGTATGCCGAGAATAAAGACCCAGGGCACAACCGCGGAAGTGCCGAACGAAATTGCAGCGCCGATCGGCCAACCCACATCCATCACGTCCATGTTGCCGCCCAAATTTTCGGCCATGGCAGTAGTGGCTGGTCCCAGCGCGCCGACCATCAGGCCGACAACCAGGTTAATGGCGATGAAACCGATACCAATGGTGATACCAGCGCGAAAGGCTTTGCCGGGTTTAATGCCGAAGACTAAAGAAAGAACAAAAATAATGATCGGCATCATGACGGACGGGCCAAGGTCCAGAATGTATTGAATTACACCCATTACAGCACTCATAGTTACAGTCTCCTTAGAAATTATTATGATAAGAATTAAGTTTTGGTGCTTTTATTTAATTAAGAATTACACTGTCAGTCTGGTACCACCTCCTTTTATTGGTAGCTTTGCGTTACAACACTAAAAAAGGTGCTGCTGGCAGAGCGCCCCATATATTTTTTATATTGAATTGCCCCTCTAAAAAAAATGGAAATGTAAAAAATCAAAATGCTCTTGAATGCCAAGAGCATTTTGAGAGATTTTAGATTTTTTCGGAAGCGTCAATAGCGGCACAAATACGATCGACCAGTGCTTCTTCTCCGATTCCTGTCAGGAAAGGTACACCGTTGAAGGCTGGAATATCCGGAATACCATCAACAACATGCATTGTTTTGCCGTCTGCTGTTTCAACTTTTACGATTTTCAATTTTGTGGTGGTGACAATTGCGTGCGGGTTGAAGGATTGGGCTTTTGAGGGCACCTCTGCAGCAATGCACTGAGAAGTGTTGACATTGTAACCGCGCTTCTTAAACCATTCCATTAATTTGTTCTCAGCGGCGGTCGAGGTTGCGATGCCTGTTCCGCAAACAACAAGTATTCTTACTTTCTTTGCCATCTATTCCTCCAGGAGTCAGATTGTAAAACATTTGAGCTTGAATAAGCGTTCCGAAAAATTAACCATTTATTAATATACAGAATACAATTGAAAAAGTCAATCAAATTTCCAATAGTTTGCACGATTGTGCAATATTAATCAAAAATTAATTTTTTTACATTCTCTCAATTCGGACGAACAGTGATGAACATTTGATCCTGTAAAAAAAAGCGAAGCTCTCTCAAACTGTATATGAAAAAGCTCCGCGAAGGATTGGTAAAAAAGGCTTTCTTTGTTATGGACTAATGTGGATAGAATTTGGCCAGGACTGCATCCATTTGCTCTTTTGAGAGGAGCACCGGATCGCCAAGGCATTTGGTCTGGTAGTAAAGCTGGGCGACCAGCTCAATTTGTTCGGTGGTAGTGTACGCGGATTGAATGGTTTTACCAACGCTGAGCAGGCCATGATTGGCAATTAATACTGCGTTATTCTCGCCAATCGCGTTTACGATATTGTCGGCAAGCTCTTTGGTGCCGTAGGTGGCGTATTTTGCCAGCGGGACTTTATAACCGGAAAAGCCAACGAGATAATGGACAGAAGGGATTTCCCAATTCATGCAGGCGATTGTGGTGGAGTAAATGGGGTGTGAATGCACAACTGCGTGGATGTCTTCGCGGAGGTTCTGCAGCGCAAGATGAAAACTTAATTCGCTGGTTGGTTCACGCCGGCCTTCAACAATCTCGCCATCCAGGGTGGTAATCACCACATCTTCGGGCTCCATTTCAAAATAATCCATGCTGGTTGGGCTTACCGCCAACAGATTTTTTTCAATATTATGAATGCTGATGTTCCCGCCTGTGCCAACGGTGAGGTGGGTAGTCAACATCTTACGGAGATAATGAATAACCTGTTTTCTTTCTTCTAACAGCAACATTGTCAGCTCCTTTCTAACGGTGGAAATCTATTATGGTTTGTGGGATTCAGGGAAAAAACGATTGCATTGTTATAGCCTTGGTAAACCAATCAATGAACAAGTGTGGACAACTTTACCGGAAAATTGTATCATATAAATTGCTTTGCAACCTGGAATTGTTTTCTTGATTTTTGTCAGGAATGAACAGAATTTAAAATCCACGGAGAAGCACAACTGATCGTAAAGCGTGTTTTCAGCGCGTTGCGATATCTTAATTAATCATGATATAGGAGGAAGCAATGCCAGAGAATCTTTGGTTGGAAAACGATTCAAATAAAAGAGCGGCGTTGGATGGTCTGGTTTATCGTTGCAATCTTTTGGGGGCAGACCGGAGTATTGTTAATGTGTATGGGGGGAACAACAGTGTCAAGCGGATTGAGAAAGATCACCTTGGGCGTGATGTGGAAGTGTTGTGGGTTAAAGGTTCAGGCAGTGATCTTGCCTCCATCACAGAGCAGGATTTCGCGGGTTTGAAGCAGGTGCATATACTTCCGCTGCTGGAGCGCGAACAGATGAGTGACGAGGAAATGGTTGAATACCTAAAACATTGTGTTTTTGCGCTTAATCGTCCCCGGCAGTCGATTGAAACGCTGCTGCACGCGTTTTTACCTTTCAAACACATCGACCACACCCATCCCGACGCGGTAATCAGCCTGGCCTGCACCCCAGATGGCGAAGCATTATGTGAAGAACTATGGGGTGAAGAAGTGGTTTGGGTAGATTACACGCGTCCGGGTTTTACGCTTAGCAAATGGATTGCCAAGGGGGTTCGGGATAACCCAAAAGCCAGACTGGTGGTAATGGGCCGGCACGGCCTGGTAACCTGGGGAGAAACAAGTCAGGAATGTTATCGGAATACTGTGCGCGCGATTCAGGAGGCGGAAAATTTTATTGGGGCGCGGAAAAAGCAGGCGAGGCTCTCTCTTCCCACCCTTTCCAGTGCGGAAAGAGAAGTTATTCTGACTGGCGTGTTGCCTGTGCTGCGGGGGGCGTTGTCGATGGAAACTCCCAAAATTATCAAGGTGGATGACAGCGAGGAGGTTTTGGCTTTTGTTGGAGACGCGCGGTCTAAAGCGCTTTCTCAAATTGGGGCGGCCTGTCCGGACCATCTGGTGCACACCAAACGCGTGCCCTTGTATGTGGATTGGCAGCCCGAGGAAGGGATAGAGAAACTAAAGGAAAAGCTGGCAGCCGGCGTTGAAACCTACAAAAAGGATTACCGGCAGTTTTTTGAGACTTTTGCCGGTCCGGCAGATGAAATCCGCGATCCTGATCCGAGGGTCATTCTGGTTCCGGGATTGGGTATGATCACTGCCGGGCGCAGCGTGGAGCATGCAGAGGTGAGCCGACAGCTCTACCGCCGCGCGATAAGGGTGATTGAGGGCAGCCAGGCATTGAATGGCTTTGTCAGCCTGACGCCGGAACAAGCTTTTGAGATTGAGTACTGGCCATTAGAGCTATATAAACTTTCTTTGGGACCCGCTCCCGCGGAGTTCGATGGCAAAATAGCGCTGGTCACCGGGGCAGCCGATGGGATTGGCCGGGCGACCGCGCTGCGGCTGGCCGCCGAAGGCGCCCATGTGGTCATTGTGGATCTTAATCTTGAGGGAGCGCAAAAAGTTGCTGATGAAATTATCCGGGAGCATGGCGCGGAGAAAGCCTTGGCTCTGAGGTGTGATGTGGGGGAAGAGGACGCAGTGGCGGAAGCCTTCAACAAAACCATACTGTTTTACGGTGGTTTGGATATCGTGGTCAATAACGCCGGGATATTCCGGTCATATCCCATCGAAGAAACGACATTAAAGGATTGGAACCTGGTGCAGAAGATCATGAGTACCGGATATTTCCTGGTTAGCCGGGAGGCTTTTCGTATCTGGCGGCAGCAGAATCTGGGCGGAAACCTGATCTATGTCGGGAGCAAAAACAGTGTCCGGGCAGGCAAAAATGTTATAGCCTACAGCGCCGCCAAGTCGGCGGAACTACACATGGCCCGCTGCCTGGCTGAAGAAGGGGGAGAAGCGGGGATCCGGGTGAATACGGTATTACCAGACGCGGTGTTGCGGGGCAGTGGTATTTTTACTGAAGAAGTGCGTAAGGGACGCGCCTCGGCTTATGGGATTGAACCGGACAAACTTGAAGATTATTATTTGCAGCGCTGCATTCTAAAAATCCCGGTTTACCCGGAGCATGTCGCTGAGGCGATTGCCTTTCTGGCTAGTTCACGGTCGAGCCGCACCACGGGCGGCGTGATTACAGTGGATGGTGGGGTGAATACTGCGTATATGCGATAGGTTTATTGAGATTGCATTGTACAGGTCTGGTAATTATTCCAGACCTGTTTTGATTCGGATCATCAAAAATGAACAAATTCTCAATTGGTGAACATAAGTATTGACTCGCGAGATGGGTTGTGTTAAACTTTGTCGTACGTAAAGCGCGTTGAAATTTTAGAAGAGTGAAAATCCGGGATAAACAATGCCTTCCGATAAAGAGCTGTTAGCCGAAATTGCCAGTATGTATTACGAGCAAGACCTGATTCAATCAGAGATTGCCAGGCAAGTTGGTTTGTCGAGACCCAAGGTTTCCAGATTGTTAAAAGAGGCGCGAGATCTGGGGGTGGTAAAGATCCTGATTGACTATCCATGGAACACAGACACGGAGCTCGAAGCGCGGTTATCATCTAGATATTCGCTTAAAGCTGTCAGAGTTTTAGTTTCAAAAGGCCGGCCTTACGAACAGATGCTGCAGGGATTGGGTACCCTGGCAGCGCGTTATGTTGAAGGCATCCTGAAACCCCATGACATTCTGGGAATGTCGTGGGGCACCGCGTTGTACCAGACGGCGCGGGCCATGCACCCCGAACAAAAAAAGGACATCAAAGTTGTACAAATGATCGGCGCGGTGGGTACATCGGACCCTTTGATTGATGGGCCAGACCTGGCGCGCTTTTTGGCGGATTTATATGGCGGTGAATACCGCTATTTACATGCGCCACTGGTGGTGAAAGATCCCGCGGTAAGAGACGCACTGCTTCAGGAAGATCATGTAAGGGAGACTCTTGAATTGGCGCGAACGGCAAACATCGCGATGGTTGGCATTGGAACCATGGTTCCAGAGTCTTCCAGCCTGGTGCGCGCCGGGTATCTGGACGCTGAGACTGCTTCCCGAATGGAACAGAACGGTGTGGTGGGAGACATCTGCGCCCGCCAGTATGATATCAATGGCCAGATCCTGGATTCTGATCTGAATCGCAGGATCATTGGCATTGAGCTTGAAGCCCTGCATCATATCGATCATGTGATAGGTGTCGCCGGGGGAGAAGCAAAGGCGAAGACCATCCTGGGAGCCTTGCGGGGAAATCATGTGAATGTATTAATCACGGATGACAGGGCCGCGCGAAAAGTGCTGGCAATGGATTCGGTGAATTAGAAAATAATGATTTATTGATAAACTCTTTAAGGAGGTAGAACATCATATGGCATTGACAAAAGATATGAAACTTGACATGCTGCAAAAGATGATGCTTGGCCGCGCTTTTGAAGAAATGGCTGAGCAATCTTACATGTTGGGAAAAATTCACGGCACGATGCACCTTTCGATGGGTATGGAAGCTTCTGCAGTGGGAGCTATTAAAGCGCTGAGAGAAGATGATTATATTTTGGGTACTCACCGCGGGCACACACAGGTGATTGCTTATGGGGCAGATGTGAACCGGATGATGGCGGAGTTTTTTGGCAAAGCGAATGGCTATTGCCGGGGCCGCGGTGGTTCGATGCACATTGCTGACCCAGAAGGTGGCTTTTTGGGCGCGAATGGGATTGTCGCGGGTGGAATTCCCCTGGCGGTTGGTGTGGGGTTGACCATTAAAATTCAGAAATTGGACAAAGTTTGCATGTGTTTCTTCGGCGACGGCGCTACAAACGAAGGCGCGTTCCATGAAGCGCTGAACATGGCTTCGATCTGGAAATTACCGGTAGTTTTTGTTTGTGAGAATAACCAGTATGGTATGTCGTTTTCGATCAAGAAAGCGATTGCGATCGATAAGATTTCAGACCGGGCAGCTTCTTACGGTATGCCGGGTGTGACAGTAGATGGCAATGACGTGATGGCAGTTTATGAAGCATGCACTGAGGCCGTCAAGCGCGCCAGAGCCGGTGAAGGTCCTTCGCTGGTGGAAAATTCGACCTATCGATGGCGCGGTCATTCAAAGAGTGACGCGAATCGCTATCGCACAAAAGAAGAAATTCAGGAATGGATGGAGAAAGACCCCATCAGGCGTTTTCGCGAGCAGTTAATTAAGGAAGACACATTAACCCCTGAGAAAGCGGATGAGCTGGAAGAAGAAGCACGCGCGATTATTGAAGCGGCAGCGGAATTTGCGGAAAACAGCCCTGAGCCGGATTTGAAGAATATTCTGGATGGGGTATATTGCGATGAAGGAGGAAATGGCTAATGCGTGAATTGACTTATCTTGAAGCTGTCCGTGAGGCCATGGTTCAGGAGATGCGTCTTGATGACCATGTATTCCTGATTGGTGAGGATGTGGGGGTTTACGGTGGCGCGTTTGGCGTTTCAATGGGAATGATTGATGAATTTGGCCCAGAGCGGGTGATTGACACACCCATCAGTGAGCTGGGAATCGCAGGCGCAATCACTGGCGCGGCAATGACGGGAATGCGTCCGATTGGTGAGATTATGTTCATGGACTTCCTGACATTGGCATCTGAGCAAATCATCAACCAGGCCGCAAAAATCCGCTTTATGTTTGGTGGAACAGCCAAAGTGCCGTTGGTTCTCCGCGCGCCAATTGGCTCAGGCACCGGGGCAGCAGCCCAACACTCTCAGAGCCTGGAAAACTTGTTTGTTCATATTCCGGGGCTTAAAGTGGTTATGCCCACCACGCCTTATGATGTAAAAGGTCTTTTGATTGCCTCCATCCGGGACAATAATCCAGTCATTTTCTTTGAGCCCAAATTACTGTACAAGAAAGCAAAGGGACCTGTTCCGGAAGAACCTTACACCATTCCGTTAGGTGTGGCGGATATCAAACGACAGGGACGTGATCTGACCATTATCGCGACCGGCATTATGGTTCCACGATCTCTTGAAGCCGCAGAACAGCTCGCAGAAGAAGGCATTGATATTGAAGTAGTAGATCCTCGCACTTTACGCCCATTGGATGAAGAAACTATCATCCGATCCGTAATCAAAACCGGAAAAGTTTTGATTGTCCATGAAGCCTGTAAAACAGGCGGGTACGGCGGCGAACTGGCGGCAGTGCTGGCAGGAAGTGAAGCTTTTGACTATTTGGACGCCCCGATCATGCGGTTGGCTGGATTGGATATGCCAATACCGTATAACCGGGAATTGGAATACCATGCTGTGCCGCAGGTAGAAAATATTGTAGAGAAGGCTCGTGAACTGGCAAAAGGAAGGGTGTAATTATGGCAAAACCGGTGATTATGCCAAAGTTTGAAATGTCCCAGGAAGTTGGGACGGTGGTTGAGTGGCTAAAAAAAGATGGTGAAACAGTCAAACAGGGCGAAGCAATTTTGGTTGTGGAAACCGATAAAGTGACCATGGAGGTAGAATCTCCCGCTGCCGGCATTCTGGCGGGAACCCGCGGTGCGGCTGGTGAAGAAATCCCGGTCACGGAGGTGATTGGATATATCCTGAAAGAGGGTGAATCTTTGCCAGAGGCTGCTCCAAAGGCCGGTAAGGCAGTTTCAGAGCCTAAACCAGAGACAGCCAGGGAATCGGTGAGCGCTGAACCGGCCAAAGCCACACCGGTCGCGGAACGAATCGCGAAAGCGCACAACATAGATTTGAGTACGGTTGCCGGATCCGGAACAAAGGGAAAAATAACAAAAACGGACGTAGAAGCTGTAGTGGAAAGCGGCAGCGCGCCAGAAACCCTGCCAGAGGCAGCCGATAAAGTGCGCGCCACACCGGCTGCCAGAAGGGTTGCCCGTGAAGAGGGGATTGATCTTCAATCATTAACCGGCAGCGGGCCCCGCCAACGGATTCAGGAAGCGGATGTTGTCAAGTCGGTAACTGCTGTGCAGCCTGTCGTCCGGGAGATGGCAGAAGTTGAAGTTGTGCCTTTTGCTGGAATGCGGAAAAAAATCGCCGACCGGCTCACGCTCTCTTATCAGACCGCACCGCATATCTACCTCACCATCAAAGCAGATATGACGGAGTTTGACGCGCTTCGCAAGAAGTTAAATGAAAAGGCAAAATCGACGAATGGCCCGCACGTTTCCGCGACTGCTTTGCTGGTCAAAATTGCTGCCTGGGTTCTGAAGCGCAACCCGTGGATCAACAGCACCTTGAAAGGGGATCACATCGAATTGATCCCACAGGTGAACGTGGGTATGGCTGTAGCTCTCGACCAGGGATTGATTGTGCCTGTTATCCATGACGCGGACTTAAAAGGTGTTGGACTATTGTCTGCTGAAGTGAATGATCTGGCCGTTCGGGCCCGCGAAGGCCAATTGGTGCCTGCTGAAGTGATGGGAGGAACCTTTACCATCTCCAATCTGGGACAATTTGGGATTGAACAGTTTACCGCGATTATAAACCCGGGGCAAACTGCGATCCTGGCTGTGGGTGCCATCCAAAAGGAACTCGTGCCTGGTGAGGATGATGAAATTGAGATTCGCCCGATGATGCGGATGACTTTGTCCGCGGATCACCGGGTGATTGATGGTGCCGTGGCTGCCAGGTTCCTTTCCGAGCTTTGTGAGGCGCTGGAATCGCCCGCTGTAATTTTGTGGTGATTTTGAGCGGTGTTGCAGGATTGAATTCAGCATTTTCTTAGTGGTTTAGAGATTAATGGTAACAATACAAAGACAATAAAAACCAAAGAAAGTGATGGAGTTTATTGGTAGAGAAGCAGGGAAGATCAACACTCTTCCCTGCTTCGGTTAAACCTGTTTGTGTCTGTCACAGCCTCACATTGATGTTTGGTTATGCTTGACGGTTTATGCCAGGATGGGGTATCTTATTAACAACAACCTGCGTTGTGGCATTGAAATCATCTCAGTGAGGTTCGAAAAAAGCCAGGTTATCGCAGAAAGGAAGTGGAGCTTGACTGTAGAATTGAAGGTGGGACAGCGGCTTAACAGCCGCCGGCGAGAAATGGGTATTAGTTTAAGAAAGCTGGCGAAAATGACCGGGCTATCCGCTTCATTTCTGAGCCAGGTTGAGCGCGGACAGACTAATTTATCCTTAAAATCCCTTCAATTCATCTCCCAGGCCTTATCGGTACCCCTGTTATATTTTCTTGCTGAAAGTGAAAGAGCAAAGTCCGAAGGCGAAGCAGAATCCGACACACCGCACATTGCTGATCATGTGATTGAATCCCGGGCTGAATTTGACAAACTGCCTGCTTACACGCCTGTTGTTCGCGCAGAGGATCGATCCCAATTAATGCTGCCGCTTTCTGGTGTGGTTTATGAGCTGTTGACACCCAGTTTCGGGCAAAAGATGGTGGCGATCAAAGGCGAGCTATCGCCGGGCACCGGGAATGTGATGCGCCGCCTTCGCGAACCTACGGAAGAGTTTATTTTTGTTTTATCAGGATCCTTGCAGGTGGGTTTAGACCGCGGGGATTATATCCTTAATTCGGGGGACACGATTTATTTTGAAGGAAAAAATCTTCAAAAATTAATTTGCGCTTCAGATAAAGAAAACGCCGTCTGGATTTCAGTGATTACGCCTCCTACTTTTTAAATTATTAAATTATTGGCAGTTGAGTAATACTGTCTGAATCCTTTTGTTTGTAAGGATTAATATTCTGTTTTTAGAAAAAGTATTTACAACGTTTTATTAAGTGAACCAAATTTTGGCAATCCTTATCGGGACGGTTTATTGTCACGTCTATGTGATTATTTATTAAGAAATCTGGTGAAGGCTTGTGTTCTTAATGATTGAAGACAGGCTCCTATATTATCGTGAAACGAAAAGTTGAGATGGAATGTGCCGGAACTTCAGTCAACGCTGCGGCACCAGTAATTTTTAAAGCGAATGGTATGGCTTGTTCCGTTCGATTCATGACAACAACAGCCACACGTCCATCGGTGTTAAGGAATGCAGTTGTTTCGAGTGCTTCGACAGTGGGAGCGCAAATGATGCGCTGAGCGCCTGGTTTAATGAAGCGTGCAAAATGTCCAATATAAAAATAGGAACTTTGATAATAGATCCCATCCTGCGCACCCAGACTTGTATCTGCAATGATTGGCGCGGAACAGTAATTTCCAGCATGGTTAGGACCACCAGATTCATTAAGCAATAAGTTCCAGTCTACCCAGCCAACCGTCCAGCGGTTGAGATCATTAATGATTGAATGGGCATAGCGTTCACCCAGATTCCATTCTCCTATGTGAGTGCCACCTTCCTGGCATCCCTCGGTAAAGATGAGTGCTTTTTCTGGAAAAGCATCATGAACGCGCTGCACATTATCAAAATTGTTACCTTCATACCAGTGAAAACCCGTACCCCACACATATTTTGCCGCCTCGGGATCATCGTAGACCACTTTGGCGCGCTCAAACATGCGATCACGATTGTGATCCCAGATGATCAAACGCAGATTTCCCAAACCTTCGGCCTGAAGAACGGGCCCAAGATAATCGCGGACGAAATCACGCTCTTCTTGAGCGGAGTAAACGCAAGAATCCCAGGTTTGAACCGCTTCGGGCTCATTCTGTACGCTAAGGCCCCAAATTGGAATACCCTCCCGGGTGTAGGCTTTGACATAACTCGCATAGTAGCGTGCCCATACATTGCGGTATTCGGGTTTAAGCTTGCCGCCAAAGTTCATTGAACCATTGGTCTTCATCCAGGCAGGCGGGCTCCAGGGTGAAGCAAAAAGCTTCAGCGAGCCACCTGCTGTTTCGATCGCGGCACGGATAAATGGAATCAACACCTGGCAGTCGCGCTCAATTGAGAAATGATCAAGTCGCTCATCTCCAGGGACTTCATCATAAGCGTAGTTGCCCAGAGAGAAATCGCAAGAGTTTATGTGGGTTCGGCAGAGAGTATAACCATGCCCTTTGCCGGGGTCAAAATACGCTTTAAGGATTTCTTTTTGAGCAAGGGCATCCATTTTGGCAAAGGTAACAGCCGCGGACTCAGTGAACGCACCTCCGAACCCTTCGATTACCTGGAATCGGGTCGAAGGGTCTACAAAAATTGATGGGACCACAACATCTGGGCAATCGCTAAAAGTGAGCGGCTTGGATGGTGTGAGTTTTTCCCCGGTATCCCGGACTGTTCGAAAAACTTCTATTGTTGGCGGAATATTCATCACATGCTCTATAAAAAGTTAAATAATGGGGTATTCCAGACAAGAAAGCGTTTCCCTTGTCTGTACGACCCTTGTTTTCTTTAAAATAAAGATAATGGGTTCAGTGTCCAAATCATTTATTCTGTGAAACACAAATAACAAGGTGATCGATTGAACCATCTCGTTGGAAAATATGCTTACTGTTGGTTGCATCCAAAAGATATCCTTCGATTTGCTGTGTGTTTCCATCGGTCAGATACACTGTAATGCAATCCCGGTCTGATGCTTGCAGAATAACCGGAACCTGACAAATTGTGTAAGCCAGTGAACCCGCTTGTAGTTGAATTTGCTGCTTCTCTCCATGAACGTTCCAATAGGAAAAAACTGAGGGATCGACAAGAAATTCGCTCCTATCCAACAGGATGAAATTAAATCCGATCTGCCCGTTTACAATGGACAATCCCAGTTCTGCCTGGCGCGCAAGAATCTCTTCTTTGACCACTCCCGTCATACCAGGCTGCTTTGCTCCCTGCCCCTTCGGGGTGTGTGAATAGGGGTCAGTGGGGAACGCGCCATACGCCGCAGGAGATTTATTAAAACCCTGCCCTTTTTGGATGTCCAAATACCTTTCAATTAAATCATGTTTAATGGATTCATTGGTCGAATTCAAAATCGGTTCCTGCACAGCCAGTATAAATTTAGATACCATATGCCAATAAACACTTCCCAGGCCTTCGTATGCAAAAAAGGTTCCAGAGCGTCCGGTAAACTGTTCATGGTGAAAAGTGGACTCGAATAGTTTCTCAATCTTTTCAGCATCAGCTTCGACCAGTTTCAAAAATTGAGGTTGTTTTTTTAGGTCTTGCAAGGACTGGTGTACATCTTTTATATTGCGGAACCGCCCATTGAAATGATAATTGCCATCCTCATCTCTTTTAATTAATGAACCATTGTTTGCTTTTATCAATTCTGAAACCAACGGTATCTGGTCAACCTGGTCTGGTTTAATGCAATTTTTTTCCAGAAAGCCGGGAATTTTCCGGTCAGGATAGAGAATATAACTCTGATGGTCTGGCTGGTAAAGCTGGCTATTTCTCAAACTTTCCAATAACTTCAATGAATCATTGTCCGATAAAAGCCCCGAAGAAAGGATAGCGACCTGTCCTTCCAACATCACATAAAGATGGGTGATGGACGCAAGATTGTTGGAGATGCGCAGAACGTTGTAGGTGTGATAAAGATTGTCGCTTCGTTTATTGGCCCTCAATGAATGTTCGACATATTTCAAAGTCAAACTCAAAAATGCGCTTAGATCCGGCACTGATAATTGAGCCTGTTCACCTGAAAAACCCTGGGAATTGGCATTCAAGCGGTAGTCGCTGCCCGCTTTTCCCAAGGCATCCATCACAGCGCACCTTTGCTCATCATTGAACGAAGAATTCAGGATGCTTTGGAAGTGCAACAAGATTTCCTTTATCTGTGAGAAGAAATGAAGAACCTCAGAGTTAATTGAAATCGTGCTTGCGGGATATTGATCGATCAATGCTTTGAAAAAAACAGTGTAACGCCTCAGATAGCAAAGTGTCACCACAGATACCCCTTTTCCAACCAGGGCATTGTTGGCATCATTCCATTCTGGCCGCTGGGTATTCATCCAGATGCCGCCTTCAGGGATGAAATTTACTAATTTTGCAAGTAGTAAGGTAAGTAATTTTTCTGTCATCGACCCTTGTAAAAGCTCGCCATTGTGTTTGTAAACCAGCTTTCCATCGGTTCCAAGGTCTTGCACACGCAATTTGATCTCTTCTTCCATTTCCCAATCGAAGTCAATCGTATTGTAAGGATCCTTTTTTAAGTCGTTGTAGGGTTTGATACGATAGGGAACATTGGCATAGCTGAAAATCGGTCTATCCAGTAATGTTTGAAGTTTACCCGGATGCACCCTGGCACTGATCTCCATTAATTTTTGAAGATAGATGATTTGATGGTCACTCCAATAGCCAATATTTGACCAGGGGTTTTCGGGTTCCGGGATTTCCCAATCAATTCCCTGTCGTGTAATTCGATATGGATTGTATCCATCCACCGTTGTGGCGTTGAGAAATGTACAGATCATGCTTTCAATATATTCGGGATAAGAAAAAGCAAGCGCCTCCCAGTTTTGGAAGATGTCGCGCCAGTTGCCTTCGTAGTCTAATTTCTTTGAGCCATCTTCTTTTTTTAGATTGATCGCGAACTGATTCCATGGACGACTGGGATCACCGTGTCGTCTACTGAATGAAAGGGGCAAATAGGAATAACACAAACGGATCAAATCTGTTATTTCGCTTGCTTCTGACCGGGAAATAAGCGTAGAGATATCCATATCGGAGGGAAGACCAGAGAAGAAAGCGGCGTGCTTGTTGAGAACTGCACGATTCCGTTCAGCAACGAATTCGATGAAATCTTGAGGTTTGATCTGGTATTGGTCTGTGAAAATACCACCACGCATGGCATTGAACATCACGTTTGCGAAATGGTTGGCGCAACGAATTTGATTATGGGAAATTTGAAGACCATCTGCGTTTGCGACGATCTTTTCGAGGTATGCGTTGTTGCGTGCGATATCACTTTCAAGGTCAAGAAGCATGTTCGCCCGGCTCTTTTTCAACGTATTGGATAAGTGAACAATGGCTGCGCTGTCCTGGCAAACATCTGCAACCAGATGCCAGGTTCGTTCCATGCCGGATTCTAGGTTTATAGTGGAATGGACAAAATATGCACAACGCCGGCCCCGTATTTCTGTTTCCGTCACGATGCCTTTTCCAATTCGGAAATCATTAAGCTGGATCGAAGAAAGCAAATAGTCAACTTGATCCAGCCCAAGTTGTACCACGGTCGTTGCCAAAAGCGACTCACTCGGCTCGGCCAGATCAGTCAGGCAAGAGTTTAATGAAAAGATAGCAAGTCCGGTTTCCTGATCCAGTTCACTGCGTTTGTAGGCGTCTAACAGTGAGCTAAAAGCATTCTGAGTAACCGCTGCAATATTGGCGGGCAGAATGTTTTGAAGGCCATCTACAATTTCAATCCGACAAGGCGACTCTGTAATGTTGGATACCCAGGTGGTCTTGACAAACCCAAAGGTGTCACTGGTTCGCCATGCATAGCGGTAGACAAGCCCGAGGGTGAAGTTTATTTCTTCAAAAATAACGACAGAACCAATTACATTTTTATAAATATTCTTTTCAATTTCATAAATCCCCAATTGCCGTTCTGAAAATGGTTCCCATAAGCTTGTCTTGTGGTCACGCGTAACCAGCAGTATGCTCTTGTTACCCGTATTTTCACTGTTATCGATCAGCTTATCCACAGTGTAATATGGGAAAAGAGATTGTTCTGCGCTGACACGGCCAGCAGAAAGTCCCCCATTTGATGCAATAAAGAGCCAGTGATCCGAACCGCTCACTATGCTCATAAAGAAAGGTTCGATGGAATCAAAATTTTGAATTTTGTAAAATGTATCACCCAGCAGAGTGACATGTTCACCAATAACATTTCGCATTAGCTGCTTTTGGGTATTGTCTCCAATAAAAATTTGATTAGATTTTTTTTCCATTTTATTGGTTTCTCCTTCTCATTTCAGAGCTTTCTTTTTCAGGATGATGCACAAATTGGACAGCTGATTTTTTATTAGAAATTCACTTTCGGTTGTGTTGCTGAAGAGAAAGATAATAAATCATTGCTGCAATAGTGCATTAGTCTTTCTATCCAGTTGAGTGACACATTAATTAAGTGGAGTACCTGTGAAAAATCATTTGGTCTTGATTACTTTTACCCAATCAACCATCATTTTAATGTCGTTGTTTTGAATAGATTGAACAGTCTTTTCCGGTATTCCATAGTATGGGGAACGAACACCATTCGTTTTGAATGGGTATGTGCCACCCAATGCGAAATTCAGGATCAGAAATTTAGCGCTATTGAAGACCCAGAGACCATAATATTCAACCATAGGCCGTGTTACCCGGTAAACAAGCTCTCCATCTATTTTGAATATAAAACCGACTTCTGTGGATTCAAGAGAATAGACATGCCACTTTGTCGTGAAGTTTGCAGGTAAAAAAAATTGTTTATTTACCAGCGGTGTTTCACCGGAATAACCGGGGCCATGAACTGCCACACTTGCCCAATCAGGTTCGCCAACGTTTTCCATTACATCAATCTCGCCACAATCTGGCCATTGCCCTGAAGTGCCTAACGCCCAAAAAGCAGGCCATAAACCCGTTCCGGAGGTGAGAAGTATCCGCGCAGAAACAATACCAAATGTGAATTCCATTTTTTTGCGTGTGTTAATTCGGCCAGATACAAAATCGAAAGTGCTCCCTTGTTGTGTAACATAACCTTTGTGGTACCTTGGGTGTATGACAAGGACGCCATGTGCTGAGTCGTGGCGCTCTTGATTAATGTAAATTGTTTCAGGTGAATCGACGTAAGCCTGTTGCTCGTTATTTACTGTCGTGCCAGTGATTTCCACATTCCATTTAGATCGGTCCAGTTTTTCAGATGTAAAATCATCGAAAAAGATAACCTCGTGGTCTAAAGATAAAAGATTTTGATGGTTTTCAGTATTGTTCATAATGCCTTCAACACAGGTTGCAGTAAATTTTTATTGCGTTTTTTCATAAACTCGGACATAGTCCACATAGAGCCGGGTTGGGAAAACGGTATCAAGACCAACCGGTCCTGGAAGTTGTCCACCAATTGCCAGGTTCAAAATAAAAAAGAACGGTTGATCAAAAACCCATTCCCGATCACCGATATCTGCGCGGTTTACTGTGTGATAATGAGCGCCATCGTAATACCAGCGAATTTCTTCCTGCTCCCACTCAATCGCATAGGTATGGAAGTCATCCGCTATGTTATAGGTCTGTCGATTCCATTGGCTGATGCCCATCGCGCCTGAATATCCTGGCCCATGGAGGGTGCCTAAGATCAGATCAGGCTCTTTGCCGATATATTCCATGATGTCAATCTCACCACAAAGGGGCCAGTTGTTCCCGTTGAAATTTGACCCCAACATCCAGAACGCGGGCCATAATCCCTTGCCGCTGGGTACTTTTATGCGCGCTTCCATCCTGCCATATTGAAAGGATTGCAAGCCCTGGGTCTTAAGCCTCGCAGAAGTGTAATAAGAATCCTCATATTTCTCCTGTCTGGCTTCGATTACCAGCATCCCTTTTTCAAGACGGGCATTCTCCTGGCGAGAGGTGTAAAATTGTGATTCACCATTACCCCAACCTCCGGCGCCGAGATCAAAGGTCCAGTTTTGCGGGTCAATCCGCTTTCCGTCGAACTCATCATGCCAGATTAAATTCCATCCATCCGGAACTGCGATTGAAGCTGGTTGAGCTGCGGTCGAAAGAGCGCTGCAGGATGCAGCGAAAATTGCCAGGAATAAAAGCAGGATGAAATGCTTTAAATAACGTGAAGTCAAACTAGCATGCACAGATTTTCTCCTTACTCCACAATAAAAAGTGTCCACCGTTGGTGTTGATATTAACCTTTGCCGGTGGATGACAGGTATTTAATAGTCTCGTTGTGCAGATCTTCGACATAAGCCTCCGGGTTCTCACCTGTGCAATTAAGTTGAGGTGGCTGTGGTACTGTCACAGCGTTACCCCAGGGGGATTCAGTTGCGCTGTGATGCCACCGTCCACGTATACAACCTGTCCAGTGATGTAACTGGCATCGGGGGAAGCCAAAAAGGCAACCGCCGCGCCGATATCAGAAACTGATCCAAGTCTGTGCAGGGGAATCCTTTTCATCACATTTTGAACATTGGGATGATCAGCTGTTGGCCATCGGTAGGTATAAGTTACGCCCGGGGCAACAGCGTTGACCCGAATATTGTATTCGGCTAAGTCAATGGCCATTGCGCGAGTCATGGCGTTAATGGCACCCTTTGTGACGTCATAGGGAAGCCCCCTTTCATGGGCACGCAGCGAACCGACAGACGATATGTGGATGATATTGCCACCACTCGCTGCCCGCATTACTTTGGCTGCCTGATAGGAGCAGAGATACGGTCCCCGAACATTGGAAGCTATCTGAAGATCCAGTAATGCTTCATGTTCATCGAGCAATCTTTTGCGTTGTATGTCGGCTGCATTATTTACCAACAGATGAACGCTCTGGAAAGTTTCAAGGGTTTTATCAAAGAGCGCTTGAATTACATCCGATTGGCTAAGATCCCCGACAAATTCCAAAACAGTCGCGCCCAGTTGGCGGAGTGAGTTCGTGGTATTTGCCAAAGCCTCCGGGTCTTTATCTGCTAGCACAACTCGCATTCCTTCGCGTGCCAGCCGCACAGCGATGCCCTGACCAATTCCCAGTGCCGCACCGGTGATGACCGCAACCTGTCCTTTTAATTCCAGATAACGCGGTATGCTCGAAAGGTAAAGGGTTTCAATTTCCTTAACCACGAATTTCACCTGTGTAATGATATTGAGATGATTTTGTTGAGATTTTCATTTACTCCAGTTTCCATGTTTTTTAAGGCGGTGCCGGGCTTCCATCTGGAAGCCGCGTTTGAGTCCACTGCTCAACGATTTCTTCACAGGGATACTTCGCGGCTAATTGTTCCTCAATGTCGATCCCCAGACCTGGCAGTTCATTGGGGTACAGGTAACCGTTCCGCACCCTGGGCAGGCCGGGGAACATTTCATATTCAAGCTCTGAAGGACGATACCACTCCTGAATGCCAAAATTGGGAGCCCAAACATCGAGATGCAGGTTGGCGGCATGCCCAACCGGTGATGTATCGCCCGGCCCATGCCATGCAGTGCGAATACCATAGATTCCAGCAAATACAGCCAGATTGCGGGCTGCCGTGATCCCGCCGATCTGGCTGATATGCATTCGGATAAAATCGATTAGATGCGCTGAAATAAGTTCCCGCCATTCGTGCGGGTTGTTAAATAGCTCGCCCATTGCCAGGGGTGTCGCGGTTTGCTGCCGGATTGTCTTAAACCAGTCGATGTTTTCTGGAGCCAGTACATCTTCCAAAAAAAACAGTTTGTACTGTTCAACATCTTTCGCGAACTGCACTGCATCGATTGGAGATAAACGTTCGTGAACATCGTGTATCAGCTCGACTTCATCATTGATGCTTCCGCGCACATACTCAATCATGTTTAATGTATCGCGGCTGTATGCTCTTGGATCAAAATAAATTCCTTCCGGAGCATGCTCAGGCTTAACCAAGTCGATTGGGTTTCCCCCATACCCGCCCATTTGAACCCTTACATAACGGAAACCTTGTTCAATGAATTTCCTTACATTAGCTTCAATTTCTTGTGGGTCTCGGCCATCGGCGTGTACGTATACAGCGGCTGCCTCGCGCGTTTTTCCACCAAGAAGCTGGAAAAGTGGCATACCGGCACGTTTGCCTTTGATATCCCACAAAGCCTGGTCGATGCCAGAGATTGCATTATTTATAATTGGGCCATTGCGCCAGTAACCATGAACCATGGCCATCTGCCAGATCTCCTCAATCTTGTCGACATCTCGACCCAACAGAAACGGCTTAAGATGGCGCTCAATAGCTGCCTGGACAGCAAAGATTCTCTGGGTGAAGGTCGCACACCCCAAGCCATACAAGCCGGGCTCTGTGGTGATTACCTTAACAATTGCAAGGCGTGATTGACCCGGTTGAGTCAAAATCGTTTTTATATCTTGTATCCGGGCAACAGATGGCATTGCTCAACCTTCGCAAACATTGACAAGGGCAAGCGGCTTCTGATTATTTTCATGGAAGCTGGCTTGATCATGGCAAACATTATGTTCAGCCATAGGATCAATGAAACAATATTTTGAGTGCTATCCTTTAACTGCTCCTTGGGTCAGACCCGAGATTATATAACGCTGCAGTAAGAGGAAAATGGCCAGCATCGGCAGCGTCATGATCAAGACAGCGGCAGCCAGGGTTGGCCAGTTGCTGCCGTATACACCCTGGAAGACGATCATGCCGCGCGTGATGGGGTAATAATCCTCATTGGTCAGATAGATGGTGGGTAGAATAAGCTCATTCCAGATACCGATGGCGTGCAAAATCGCCACAGTGGCGATGGCAGGCTGAATTAACGGGAGGATAATCGAAGTCACAAAACGGAAGTATCCACATCCATCCAGTGCTGCTGCCTCATCCAGTTCCTTGGGTACCGTTTTGATATAGTTTACCAGAATGACGATCCCGATTGGATTGGTCAAAAACAGCAGGATATACCCGACCGGGTTGTTATATAAACCAATGCTCAACATCAGCTGAAATTGTGGAATAAGAGCCGGCGGTAAAAACAGGGCAATCACGAACATGGTTAAGATCCATTTCGCGCCTTTAACATAACCTCGGGCAATCGGAAAGGCAACAAAAACAGCCGTAATAATATAAATTACGGTCGCAGATATCGTGTAAATCAACGTATTAGTTAGGTATTTGGGAAAGTTAGCTCTATTCCAGGCTTCTGTGAAATTCTTGAAATTTAAGCTGTCGGTGATCGCGACTGCATCTTTCATGAACGATGGCAGGGTTTTGAAGGCCGTATTGACCAACATCAGCAGTGGTCCGGCGTAGATGATTGCAAAGAAAATAAGGACCACATAAGAGAAAAATTTTCCCCAATTAAACCGTCTATGCTCAACATTGTTGGCTAATAACGCGGCTTTGGTTGTTGTGTTTGTGCTCATCCTAAGATCCTCTTTTCTCTTTTATCCAAAAAGGTTTGGGTCGCCAGGCCAAGAACCAGAACCAGAAGGAATAAAACGATGGAGGCAGCTGCGGCATACCCCTGGCGGAAGCTGCTGGTAACACTCCCGGATGTCTGTCCAAAACCAGTCGCGTAGATCAGGTATCCTAAGACCTGGGTACCGTTGCGATAACCAAGCAGCACCAGGAAAAGCTGCCAGGCCTGGAGCGAACCGATGATATTCAGCAAAAGATTGGTATTGACACTGGGGGTCAGCAAAGGCCAGGTGACATTCCGAAACACTTGCCAGCCACTGGCACCATCAATTCGAGCGGCTTCGTAAATTTCATTGGGTATTGTTTGCAAACCTGACAGAAAGATGATCATTGTTGTTCCCATATTAGCCCAGATTTGAACAGCAATGACCCAGCCAAAGGCCTCGGTAGGCTGCCCTCCAAAAAACTCGGAACTCGTTCCGAAAAATTCGAGTATTTTGGCCATTGGGCCGCCCAAGGGATAAAGAAAAAGCGACCAGATCAAACCCTGGATGACAGCTCCCAGGATAACAGGCATGAAATAGAGCGTTCGGAAGAAGTTGGTGCCTTTCAATCTTTGATTGATCAGAAAAGCGACAATCAATCCAAGGGTAAACTGAATGGTCGTCACAAAGAAACAAAATATCAATGTCCTGCCAAGGGCAGCATAGTTATCGCGTGACGCCTGACCCATGAAAAGGAATTCACGGTAGTTGTCCAGGCCAACCCAATTGACAGGTGCGCCTTTGATACCAGTTGCATTGGTAAAAGAGTAAACACTGGTTGCCAGTGAGGGACCCAAAGCAATAAGTAAGTAAATAAAGATCCCGGGCAAAAGTAACAGATAGGGCGTCCATCTTGCCCGCCCCCGGCCAAAGTGATAGCCAATCATTTTCTGCCTCCGTTCTGTGTTATTGTGGGCAGGTTTCTCATTACCTGAGAAACCTGCCCAATAAGAGATCGTCTAGCTATTTATTGGCATCAAGGCCAGATTGAAGGTCTGCCTGAACCTTGTCAGCCAGGGTTTGAGCATCGTCGTACGTTCCGAATGGCTTGAAGTAAGAGGCGTAAGGATTGGCGTATTGACCGGCGCCTTTGGGGGGAACCCAGTACTGTTCGTACCCAACACGGAAGTTAGCGAGATAAGGGGCTACTTCCATACCGATCTGGGTATCCAGCGTAGCAGAAGCCTGGGTGGGGATAAAACCAACCGCATTGGCAAAAGCCTGATAATTCTCTGGATCAGAAAATTCGCTCAGATATAGTAGGGCGGCATCTTTGTTCTTTGTGCTGGCTGCCACAGCCCAACCCTGGTCGTATTTACCAAACAGATACTTGTTTTCATCTGGATTATCGCTGCCTGGGAAGGGAATGTAGCCCCACTCGAAGGCCGGCTCGGCGGCTTCAATGGCAGAAGAATACCAAGTGCCACCCGAGAACATGGCAACTGCGCCAGAGGCGAAGCGCCCAGGGGCTGCATCCCCCGCAATACCACTTGCGCCTGGTTCCATCATCTCCTGGGCGTAAACCTTCATCTTTTCCCACATTTCCATTGATTTAGCATCGTTCCATTTGATTGTTCCAGTCCAGAGCCCTTCAACCAGGGCAGCCTGGTCGGGGTAGATAGAACCCATCAAGCCGTAAGCACCCACAAATATCGGCCATCCGTCTTTACCACCGGCGGTCATGCAAGGAATTCCAGCAGCGTCAAAGGTTTCGCAGGCAGTCACCAATTCGTCCCAGGTTGTTGGAACCTGGACATTGTTGGCAGCGAACAAGTCTTTGTTGTAGTAAATACCGCTGTACGAAACGCGGCCCAGGTTGATCGCATAGACCTTGCCGTTATAAGTCCCGGCATCCTGGATTGAAGCGTCATCGTAATTTTTAATGAATGGCTGGTCAGAGATATCCATCAGATAACCTGCTTCGATCAAAGTCTGCCAGTTTGGCGGATCAGTGTTTTTCATATAGGGTTGAGATCCATTGGCAAATCCGAAAATGTCCACGACGTCAACATCGTTGGCGGTTAAGCGGGTTTGGGTGACCGTGCTTAGGTCATTGGCGTTCACAACAGACATATCCACCGTAATGTTTGAATGACGGCCCATGAATTCATCGTTGAACTTGTTCATAAAATCGACCATGGGGGGGTTCTGGTGAACCAAGACTTTCAGAGTAACCTTTGCATCCGCTGCGGCAGCTTCGGAATCAGCAGGAGCTGCGGGAGCTGCAGTTGAACAGGCGCTGATAATCATACTCATGACCACCAGGATCGCCACAGAAAACAAAATAGATTTTCTCATTTTCTCTACTCCTTATTATTTTTGAACTGGGTTAGTTGGATTTTATTGGTGTGGTACTTTTGGGGATTGTGAATTGATTCCTCCTTAAGTATTTTGGATATTGAAACAGTGTCAGTATTAATTAGCGTGGTGATCGCGATCGCTGAGAGGCTAAAGATCTGGCGGCGGGATTTGGTTTGTATCCGTATTCCTTGATTACTTTCAAAACGCGTTCTCTAGTCAGCGGTTTAACTCCTGGAAGCTCGTTGACAACACGCGAAGCTGTGGATAGAGATACCCCCGCCAACTTTGCTACTTGTTTTAAGGTGATTGACATACTACGCCTCACTTTTTTGGTAGCGCTTTCAATCCTATTTCAATCATACAGAATTCATCAACAAATGACTTGGAGAAAAACGTGTTTCAAATGGATATTTCATGGTTAATATAAAAAACCTGCCTTGAATAGATCTGGCAGGATATTATGTAGATTTCTTTGCGTTTGTTTATCTTTTATGCCGAAACTTATCAGGAGAGATTCCTGTGATACGCCGGAAAATACGGCTGAAGTAGCTGTTGTCTGAGAAACCCACATCTAAAGCTATTTCGGTAATGGCTCGGTCGGTATCTTTTAACAAATGCTTGGCCTGGTTGACGCGGTAGCGCTGGAGATAGGTTATCGGGGTTGTTCCAAGTTCTTGTCGAAAACAAAAAGTTAAGTAGTCTTCGGAAATAGAGATATATTGTGCAATATCGCTGCGGGTGATATTCTCAGCAAAATGATTGTGGATAAAAGCCATTGCTTTTCTTACGTGCCGCTGTACTTCCTTGCTTTTTCTGCGCTTGCTTTCTAATGCGGCACTGATATGAGCTGCTGTTTCATCGAGGCTGAATAGCCCTTTTTCCAAAATGGTTATAACGCCTTGATTCAGCCGTTCCATGTCCTCCTCAGTTAGAACTTTTCCGGTCAATATTATGACTGGAATTTTGCTCATTTGTTCATTTTCATGCATCATTTCTAAAACACCAAAACCATCCATCTCGGGCATCAACAAGTCTAACAAGACCAGATCGATGTTTGTACGTTCAAGTAGATCCAATGCTTCGCGCCCATTGTGAGCCTTGAGAACCAGATTCGATGTTGAATGTGATTCTACGATCCGGGCGTGCATATCGAGCGTGTTTGGTTCATCATCTACTACCAGAATGGTGTGTGTGGGGTGGTCAATATTTGTTAGAAGCCATTGTTGATCAAGGGCCTGCGTGAGTTCAGTCATTTCAATTGGCTTGGTGAGGTAGTCCAGTTCTAACACTGATCCGTCATCTTGTGTTGATTTATAAAACATGACGGGGATTCCTTTTGCGGCCTGACTGTTTCTTATCGTTTTCAATACATCCCAACTCATTTCTGGGGCGCTGCTTACATCCAACAGAATTGCGTCTGGCGTTATATCCAATAATTTTTGTTGCCAGATGGAAAGTGAGTTCATTAGCATGACTTGCACCTCAAGCCCGCGCTGGTTTAATTTTTCACATAAGCGTTTGCTGGATTCTGGATGATTTGTCAGTACCAACACGGTTTGTTCTTTTGTGCGTAGGGGGGGCATATTACCTGCCTGATTAGCCGGTGGCTGGACAACTGGCAGAGTAAAGTAAAAAGTTGACCCTTTATCTTTTTTGCCAGATGAATGCACACCGATCGTGCCCCCGTGCATTTCAATGAGCCGTTTGCTGATGGCCAACCCGAGGCCCAGGCCACCGTACCCCAGAGAAATGCTTCGTTCAGACTGATGGAATTCATCGAAGATTGCTTGCTGTTCATCATGGGAAATACCCAGCCCAGTGTCTCTCACCATTACCCTGACAGAATCGGCACTGTTTTCGAGCAATAAGCTCACAGTACCTTGCTCGGTAAATTTGATAGCATTGTTGATCAGATTAAGTATCACCTGGAGAAGACGAGTCTGGTCGCCCCAAACCCAAGGACCGGATTCAGGTAAAATGGCTTCCCATGATAACCCTTTATCGGATGCTAATTGGCGGCCACTTTCTGCAACAATGCTCAATGTTGGCCCCAACTCGAAGAAACTATTGTTCAAGCGCAACTTACCCGCATCACTTGTGGCAAGGTCAAGTAAATCGCCGATCATCGCATTTAGATGCTGAGAATAAGTGTAAATTCCTTCTATGTCTTTTTGGGTGGTTTCAGGAAGAGGATTATCATTCTCATAACTTGCCTGTAAAATCATTTTACTCAGGCCAACGATGAGATTTGAGGGTGTACGCAGTTCATGACTGACGGTGGATAAGAAACGACTTTTCATCCGGTTGGCTTCTTCTGCAAGACGCCGACCCTCAACAGCCTGCCGATATAACTCAGCTGTTGAAAGAGCTCCGCCCAATTGTTGCACAATTGATCCATATAGATCGAAGGACTCAACTCCAAATACAACGTAACCGATTTGACCGGATTGAGCAATCAGTGGGATTAATGCAAGGCGAAATGGTTGATCTGAAGAGAATAATCCATCTGGCGGAAATGAAGTGCTGCTAAACCGGATAGACGCTTGCGTTGGCTCCAGGGCATTTCGCAGAGAACTCCATGCTACCGGGTTATCACCTTGTGCTTCAATGAGTACTACGAAAGCTATATGGATGTTCATTTCGGGTAAGTGCTGCGCGAGTATTTCGTATATCTGCGATTCATTTAATGCGGTTAACAGGCTGGCTGTTAACAGACTTAAACGACTGGAAATCCAACGCTGATCTGAAACGTAACGGCGGTGCCGCTGCTGAATTTGTAAACTGATTGCAAGACGGGCATGATCTAAAATTTCATCGATTAGCTGGATGGATGACAAATTGACTTTATGAAGTGCTTTAAATTCATTCCCGATAAAGGAAACAGCATCCCACCAGATACTTGCATCATCAGCATCTGTCATGGTCTGCTCGATAATTTCATTAAGGGTATTTAGAAAGCCTAACCGGTCATTGCATTTAAGACTATCAGAAAATGAATTCACCAAATCTTCGCAATAAGCCCGGCATTGCTTTTTCTCAAGGTTTTTGGCCTGGTTTAATACAGTTTCAGTGATCGTATCGATCCATTGTGATAGTAGGTCATCCAAGTTCATTAGACGAGATTGCGATACATTTGATGATGAGCTGCTGGGGTCAGATAAAACCTTGTTTTTGCGGCAACCACAAGATTCACGAACGATTAACCGGGTGTTAAACCTGACGATGTCTGGCAGTGGAGACTCATTCTCAACATGATGCAGAAGATACTCGACTGCCTTATACCCCATGGTAAATAATGGTACATCAACGGTGCTTAGTGAAGGTTTGTGTGCTATGCCTTCCAGGCGGTTATCAAAACCAATAACTGAAATGTCGTCTGGAATAGCGTGTCCATTCTCATTAAGTGCTTTCATTGCACCTAGAGCTGACTCATCGTTACTGGCCAGCACAGCAGTAAACCCTGCTTCAGAGCGCATGATCCGCTGCATTGCAGCATAACCGCCATCATATATGTGGCGCCCATAAGCCACTATTTGCTGGTCGAATTCTAATCCAAATGATTTTAGCGCCGCCTGGTACGCATTCAGTCGTTCCCCAGTGTCCCCATTCAAATCATCTGCACTGCCCGCAATAAATGCAATTCGCTGGTGATTATGATTGATCAAATGAGCAATCGCCTCAGAAATACCGCTCTGATTGTCAGCGGCCAAAGTTGCACCCTCTTCACCGGAACCAATAAAAATAATTGGATGTCCGGCGGCGATCAGGTTTTGGATATATTCAGACCGCACGACAGAATGTAATGGATTGAAGATGACGATACCATCTGTATTCCATGGCCCGATCGGGACGAAATCTACATCGGGGAGTGGTAAAGGCCAGGCGGGTCGCAATGGGTCATCTGGTTTTGCAGATGCGCCCATACCACATCCCAACAACAAATTGCATCCAAAATCCTTTGAAGCGCGGTTGATGCCCCTGAAGGCTGGCAGCAGGTAACTAAAGTTTGTGGCTGTTTTGTAAAATTGCCAACCAGCCAACACACCGATTGTGGGTCTGGAATGACGATCAATAATTCGCATTTGGGGTTTGCTCATAATTATCCCGATGGTATGATCTCATTGGGTGCTTGTATAGTCAATTATACATCCAGATTAACGAGAATATTTTCACGCCCACAAGGTTGGTGTGTGGGTGAATCAAAGAAATCTGTTCCTTAACTTCAGGAAAGCATCAAGATTTTCATATTTGAATGGCTAGAAAAGAGAGGGGTGAACTTTTGCCTTTTACATTGTGCAAAAATTCACAAATTATTAAATTGCGTTAAACGAAAATTCACATATGTGAAAATAATTCACAAAGTTGCATATTTGTGGTATAGTAAAACATAGAAATTTATTGGTGCCTGAACGTTTGTTTTCTTTTTAATCAACGCCGATTTCTTTGAAATATCAAAAAATCTTAATCAACTGGATTGAGTGAACATATCTGTTTCACCATTGTTTTTGCGCAAATATAAGCAAAGTATAAGCCAATGAGAACTGAGAATCGCCTTCAATTGTTAGGACAAGTCGCCGGTATGTACTATGAGCAGGGTAAATCTCAGGCGGAGATTGCTCAGAAACTGGGTTATTCTCGTTCGGCAATTTCCAGGCTTATTGCGGAAGCGCATCAAAAAGGAATTGTGCAGGTCACTGTTAACCGTCCCATTCAACGTTCTTATTATCACGAACAAAAACTTATTGAGCTATTTGATTTGCAGGAAGCCTACGTATTGATGGCTTCTAATGGTCAATGTGAATCAAGAATACGCTTGTTGGGGCAACTTGGAGCGCAGGTTTTGATGGAAAACCTGCCTGAAGATGGTTTGCTTGGGATTACCTGGGGTTACGCGGTATATGAGGTGGTGCAGGCTATCAAACCCAGGCATTTGCCCAAGGTGAAAGTTGTGCAGATGATGGGAGCTCTGGGTAAAGGCGATCCGAAGCTGGATGGGCCTGGACTGGCCCATCAGCTTGCCATTATTCTGAGTGGGCGACACTATATCCCCCATGTTCCCCTGATGGTTGAGTCAGATGATACGTACCGGGCTTTGATGAGTCAGCAGAACATCCGTGAGGTGATGGAGATGACCAATCACCTGGATGTGGCTGTGATTGGAATCGGCAGCGGTGACCCGGAGCTTTCTGGTGTGCGGCGCGCGGGTTACCTGACCCATGATGAAATTGAGGAAATCAAGAAACAGGGCGCGGTCGGAGATGTATGCGGGTATTACATTGACATTAACGGGAAAATTCTGGATATAGATTTTAACCATCACCTGATCGCCGCGGATATCCGCAAGTTGCGCCAGACTCCCTGCCAGGTGATAGGGATCGCGGGTTGTGAACCAAAAGTCCCTTCTATTTTTGGTGCTTTACGGGGTGGGTATTTTGATATTCTGGTGACGGATGATGAGGCCGCGGAGGGTGTTCTGCGGATGGCAATGAGGTATCCAGATTAATGGTTTATTGCGCTTTGATTAAGGACAATTGATGGAAGGAAAATATACTTTTATTATACTGGTACTGGCCGCGGGCTGGCTTTTGCAGGTATGGCTGGTGGGGCAGCAGACTCGGAACTTCTATAAACGGATGAAGGAGCTTCGTAAAGACGGCCGCGCTTCGATTGGTTTGGCTGGAAATATCTATAAAGGGCGTATTTACACTGTGCTGGTCGTGGATGAAGAAAACCGGATCATTCACGCTGAGAAACTGGCTGGATTAACGGTGTTCGCGAAATTAAAACCGGTTTCTGAGCTGATCGGGGTGACCCTGGAAGACCTGATGGATGAAAGCAAAGAATTTAATCTGACAAAAAAAACGATGCAAGCTTTTCGTCATGCGGGTAAAGAGTTCTACAAAGTGAAAGAATCAGAAGCGGAAGAGAGCTCTATGAGTGATTTACTCGGTCGCTCCGGAGAGGATCGTTAGGAAACGCTTTCGGAGTGAACAGGAAAAAGTTTAATAAAGGAGGTGGTGTGAGGAAGAGATAATGATTATGAATGCCCCCGACAAAGAGATTTATACCTATTTTCATTCAATTTTCTAAGGAGGTCTTACTATGCAAGCACTTGCTTCTGCTGCTGAGTGGTTTATCGGCCTTTTCCAAACAGGTGGTTCAACCTTTATGGGACTGGTGACCGGGATTATCCCCACTCTTGTTGTGCTGATGACGGCAGTCAATGCAATTATTGCCTTGATTGGTCCGGAGAAGATCGATCGATTTGGCGAAGTTGCCGGTCGTGAAGGGGTAGCTTATTATCCCCTGCGCTACATTGTTCTGCCTTTCCTGGCCTGTTTCTTCCTGACCAACCCAATGGCCTATACCATGGGTCGCTTCCTGCCCGAAAAATTCAAGCCAGCATTTTACGACGCTGCTGTTTCTTTTGTTCACCCTCCGCTTGGTTTGTTCCCGCATATTAATCCGGGTGAAATATTCGTGTGGTCGGGTATCGCAGCCGGCATCACAACTCTGGGATATGGACTTGGCGATCTGGCAATCCGTTACATGTTGGTCGGCCTGGTAGTGATTTTCATCCGCGGTATTGTGACCGAGTGGATCACGTCCGTCATGTGGGCTCGTCAAGAGACTGCTGCTTAATCAGCGAGGAGGAAAAAATGTCTGGTATTGCAAAATTCCTTGAAAAAATTGGCCGTAGTGTGGGTGGTGTTGTAGGTGCCCTTTTTGCTGCAGGTCGTGAATCCATTGACCAGGTAATTACCAATGTTCTGCCTTTCATGGCATTTATTTCCATGGTAATTGGTATCATTCTGGCCACTGGTATTGGTGATTTACTGGCCAACACCATGTCTCCGTTGGCTTCCAGCCTGGTTGGATTGCTGGTGATGTCTGTGATTATTGGTTTGCCGGTGCTGTCCCCATTGCTTGGGCCTGGCGCGGTGATCGCTCAGATCATTGGAACCCTGCTGGGTGTTGAAATTGGCCGTGGGAATATTCCCCCACAATATGCGCTCCCCGCGCTGTTTGCGATCAATCCCCAGGTGGGTTGTGACTTTATCCCGGTTGGCCTTGCGTTAGGTGAAGCCGAACCCCAGACCGTTGAAGTGGGTGTGCCTGCGGTTCTGTTCTCCCGCATGATCACCGGCCCGATTGCAGTTGTTTTAGCCTGGTTGGCCAGCTTCGGCATGTACTCTCAGTAACTTTACAGAATTAAAAACAAAGCCCGAAATGAGGGCAGCAATTCCGCCGCCCTCATTTCGGAACACCAAAATAGATTGTACCAAAAATTAATCACAAGGAGGTCTTTTTGTATGGCTCAATACAAGAAAGTTAAGGTTAAAGCAGGCCCAGGCGGTTGGGGTGGACCATTGGTGATTGAACCTAAAGAAGGCAGAAGCCTGATTGTTTCCATCACCGGCGGCGGCATTCATCCGCTGGCACAAAAGATTGCCGAGATGACCGGTGGTGAGGCGTTTGATGGTTTTAAAGGCGGTGCAGCATTTGATAAAATCGCTTGCGCTGTGATTGATTGTGGTGGTACCGCTCGCGTGGGAGTCTATCCCATGAAGAAAGTCCCCACGATTGATATTTACCCCACCAAACCGGCGGGACCATTGTTCCGGTTCATTAAAGCAGACGTTTTTGTTTCTGGTGTCCGCCTTGAGGATATTGAATCGGTTGAGTAATTAATTTTTTGTGCTGAAGGGTGAAGGGGGCCCTGGCTTGTTTTTAGAAAGACGAAATAAAATAGATTGTTTAGAGCCAGGACAGATTGGGCTTTAATAATCGAGTGTGAGTTGGTATAACGGTCTTACAGAACCTCACAATAAGAGACCCTGACAACCTCTTTTACGACGTTACCAACCAAGAAAAACTGACTGACACTCAGTTCAGTCAGAAGAGTGTGGTGTTTAATGAGGATGATGGTGGCTGCACAGACGCATTATCCTTGGGTAGGGTGTGTCTATCCAAAAATTAGTAACTCTTATGAGTTATCAGCGATTACAGAGAAGGTAAAGTTATCCGGTAGCCGCTTTGTGGTGGCTGATAATTTGGAAGGAGGAAGAGCGTGGTCAAATATCAAGCAACAGTTACTGCAATTGGTTCGTTGGTATCGGAATTCATTGATCACGGAATTCTGGTGTTTTTCAGTCAGGATGCCCCGCCCGAATTAGCTGATTTTTCAGTTCTGCATGACGGGAATAATCTTGAAGCAGATGTGGTGCCAGGAGATGTGATTTACATAGACGCTGAAAGTTATCGTGTTCTGGCGGTTGGGGATGTGGCTAATAAGAATTTTGCTTCTCTGGGGCATCTGGTTATGAAATTTAATGGTAAAGACGCGGTTGAGATGCCCGGTGATGTTTGTGTAGAAGAAAAAGAAATTCCTCAAATTACGGTCGGAACACAACTGCGGATAGAAGACGGAACTGGTTAGGATTTTTATCAATATTATTGAAAGGAAATTTCAATATGCCAAGCTTAAAAGAAAGACTAATGGCAAGAGAGAGCAAAAAGGGTCCTTTTAAAGTGGGCCTGGTTGGAACCGGTCAGATGGGTACCGGATTGATTTCTCTGATGGAGAGAATGTATGGAATGAAGATTGTCGCTGGCGCTGACGTCCTCCCTGGGCGCGCTGAAGCAGCTTTTAAGGAAGCCAGCGTTGATCCGAAATTGATCCATCATGAAGATGATGATCTGAACAGGGCTGGTGAATTGATTGCTGATGGGCAACGCGTTGCCAGCTCTTCGGCAGATTTTTTGGTGCAAATTCCAGGGTTGGATGCGATCGTTGAGAGCACTGGTATTCCAGAAGTTGGCGCTGTTATTTGTGACGCGGCCATTAAGGCTGGAAAACAAGTCATCAACATGAATGTTGAAACGGATGCGACAATTGGTTATTATCTTACCCAAAAAGCCAAACAGGCCGGTGTGGTCTATTCACTGGTTGCTGGCGATGAGCCAGGTTCCATTCGTGAGTTGTATGATTTCGCGGATGCTCTGGGATTTGAGATCATCACGATCGGCAAGGGAAAGAATAACCCGCTTGATCGAACTTCCAATCCGGATACAGCCGCCGCAAAAGCGAAAGCGCAGCAGATGAGCCCAAAAATGCTGGCTTCTTTTGAGGACGGCACCAAAACCATGGTTGAGATGACTTCTATAGGTAACAGCACCGGTTTCGTTCCGGAAGTTCGCGGCGCGCATGGGCCAAAGTGCAGCGTAGCAGATTTACCCAAAGTGTTTGTGCCAAAATCCGCGGGGGGTATTTTTGAGACCAAAGGATTTGTAGATTACGCAGTTGGTCCGGCTCCGGGTGTGTTTATCATCATCACCACAGATCAACCAAAAATCGCGCGGGATTTGAACTATTTGCATCTGAGCGGCGAAGGGAAGTACTGGTGTCTTTACCGACCGTATCACCTTGCCAACCTTGAAACCCCGATCACGATTGCTAACGTTTGTCTGGATGGAAACGCGACCTTGAACATTGACCGTGTTCCGGTGTGCGAGACCATCACGGTTGCCAAGCGGGATCTGCAGCCGGGTGAAAAGGTCGATGGGATTGGCGGTTATACTGTTTACGGTATGATCGAAAAAGAATCGGTTTCACATCGTGACAACCTGCTGCCTTTGGGCCTCTCGGTTGGAGCAACCTTGAAACGTGCAGTGAAAATGGGAGACGCTTTGCAATACGATGATGTGGATCTCAATGAGGATCAATACATCCTCAAACTGCGCCGTGAACAAGACAAAATGATTTACGGATAATTCATAATATTATCGTGTAATATACACCTGCCCCCCAATTTTGGAGGGCAGGTGTTGAAATATTATTATGTTCGAATCATACAAGAAATTAACAAATTCCATTGTGGGGTTTGTCAACAGCCAGAGAAAACTGGGTAAGAGAACTCAAAACGCAATCGTTCCTAGAAATGAGAGGTTTGCTTTTATTGAGACGTTAAGATGGGCGTTCGCACAAAACCTGACTCTGGACATGTTTTCTGAAGCAAGTTGCCGTCTGAAAAGTGGAAAAATGCTGATGACGGTGGAGGGGATACAGTTTTCCCGGATCAATGAGGAATCAGTGGGGATATTCTCTTTATCCGGGGGTAGCACTTTGGAATCAAAATTGCCGCCACGGCATTTTGAATGGCATCAGGCAATATATCAACATCCAAACCATAGTGCCGTGCTGTATTGTCATCCCGCTGCCGCACTGATGGCAGCCCAGAAAGAAATACTGCCGGATCTGGATAGTGTGATAGACGCGAAGTGTTTTCTGGGTGGCGCCGCTCTTGTGAAACCCGATCCCCAGACCATTCAGGAAAGTGCAAAAAACGCAAACTTGCTTTTGGTTCCAGGGTATGGCTTGATCGCAATTGGAGCAAATCTTTCGGAAGCGGTTACAAGAGCAGAAATTTTTTCTCGTCTGTGCGAGACCATTCGATGAGTTTCAGGGAACGATTGAGTAGAATTAAACCATTCGATACGAATGATGTTCCGGCAAGGTGTGGAACATTCAAAAATTGAGGAGAAAACCAGATATGCCAAGCATTCAACTTACTGTTAATCACGAGGCTGGATTGCATGCCAGACCCATGGCGCTATTTGTGAAAACCGCGAAGCAATTCAAGTCTGAGATTGCCGTACAAAACTTAACCAGAGAAATGGGACCGGTTAATGGAAAGAGTCCTTTAAAGATCCTTTTGCTGGCGGTTTCACAAGGTCATGAAATTGAAATCACAGCGGAAGGTGAGGATGGAGAACAGGCCCTTGAGGCTTTGAAATCATTGATAGAGAATAACTTTGAGATCAAAGAAGACGCGACTTCTTGATGCTGACGCGGGACAGACTATTGCCTGTTTACAATGCTTATCGTGAAATCTTGTGTCTACCATGAAAGCCCCCAGAGCGCCTCTATTACCAAGGCGCTCTGGGGGAATTTACAGGGTGTTATGCTTCGCTTTCAAATTCTGGGGGATAGATTTTTTCTGGCTTATGACGTTTTTGGGGCCGTTCGATCAATTCATAAGTGGTCCCGAATTCATCTTCGGTGGATAGATATACAAATCTTCCGTCACGATCAGGGCCAAAACCAGCACCCTGCATGGCAATTTTGAACCCGGCAGCCAGGGCATCTTCCAGGGCTTTTTCCATATTTTCGACGACGATACCCAAATGTTGAACCCCTTCACCGTGTTTATCGAGAAAATCTTTATAGATCGTGTTGCCTTCAGCATGCTCAATCAGCTCGATCCGGGTAGGGCCAAAATAAGAGAGCGCGATTCGCATTTTGAAGTGGGCAGGTTCCCCTTGATATTCGGAGTAGGTGAAATCAGTAGGAGCCTGACCATAGGTGTAAAAGTGCCAGGGGCCAATGCCGAATTTTTCCCAATAATTTTTTACGGTTTGGTCCAGGTCTTTGACCACAAAAGCGATTTGGCCAATACCGTTGTTTAACATGGAAGATTTTATTGGAGCATTTTGATTCACTTCAGCCATCTTAGTTCCTTTATAAGTAAGTCGTTAATGGGTATATATAATATTGTACCGGTTTGTTTAAAAAATTCACTTATCAGAATAGCAGTTAAGAAGTTGCTCGTCAAGGAAGATAGGGGAAAATAGGTGAAGTGCAGCTCTATATGAGATAAAAGCAATTTTATTAATCGGAATTATCAGGTAGAATGACAGTGAACAAGCCTGTTTTTATTCATATAGAAAGAATTCCCCATTTGCAGGAGAGTTTTATGAAACGGGAAGAATTACCCAGTTTTGCCGTTCTTCAGCTATCAGGTTGTGCGGGTTGCGAGGTTTCGCTGCTGAATGCGAATGAATGGATCGATCAATATAAACTCGTTTACATGCCGCTGGTTGTTTCTTCACACCATGTTCCAGACGTTGATGTTTTATTAGTCAGCGGAGGAGTGCGCACGAATGAGGACGCCTTCAATCTCAGAAGGGCGGTGAAACACGCAAAGAAGGTGGTTGCGGTTGGCACCTGCGCAATTTCTGGAGGGATATCGAATCTGGGAAACCGGGACGATATCCGTGAATTTTTTCTGGCGCAGGGTGAGCGGGTGCATTTGCCAAATTTGTTACCAAAATGCAAACCAATTGACGATCTGGTTGAGGTTGACCGCTACCTGCCGGGCTGCCCACCAACCCCAGATTTGTTTATGGCATTGTTATTGGAAAATGAGGAAACAAAAATGCCAAAAACTGTTTGCCATGAGTGCGGGCGTAAAAAATTGAAAGACATGAAGCCAAAACATTTATTGGGGTTTCAACAAGGACATGTAGATCCGGAAATCTGCCTGATCAACCAGGGCTATCTGTGCGTTGGTTCTTCCACCCGGGGTGGGTGTAAGGCTATTTGCACCCGTCCAGGACATCCCTGTGTGGGCTGCCGGGGACCATCAGATGCTTTCATTGAAAAAGATTCGATGATCTGGTTTAAAAGTATTCAGAAAGTGTTTGAAGCGATGACGGATATTCCACCGGAAGAAATTGAAGAAGGATTGCGATCGCCGCAGTTATCATTGTTTCTGTTTCAATTTGCAGATTACGCGGAAACAGGAAGGCTGCCGAGATCAAAGGAAAAGGTGTTATAGATGACGAAACTGACTTTTCCAATCAGCCGGATTGAAGGCCACGCCCAGGTACAGATTGAAGTGGAAGATGGTGAGGTGGTCACCGCGTATTTTCAGGCGATGGAGATGAGGGGCTTCAGCCAGTTTGTGATGGGCACTCCAGCTGAACAGATGCCTGTCGTCACGCCAAGGATCTGTGGGGTTTGTTCCACTGCGCACCATGTAGCTTCGGTAAAAGCGCTTGAGGATGTTTACGAAGTTGAACCACCTCCGCTGGCAAGAAAGATCAGAGAGCTGCTTTTATTGGGGCAAATCATTCAAAATCAGGCAACATCATTGTTTATTTTTACCATGCCCGACCGTCTGGAAGTGTCCAGTATCTTCCATATTCAGGAGGATGAGGCTTCGGAGGAGGTCCAGTTCAATATCGCGCAGCGCGCGCTTAGGGTGCGGAAAGCAGGTACGGACTTGATCACCCTGGCAGGAGGGCAATTCATCCACCCCATCAAAGCGGTAATTGGCGGGGTTACAAAGGGAATTGATTCGGAACAAGCCGCTTCGGCACGGGAGATGCTGGAACAACTGTTACCCTGTACCTGTGAATTGTTTGATTATTATTGGGAAATGTCGCTCAGGATGAAGGACCGGATTGGAAGCTGGGGGGATGATGCTCCGGCTTATTACATCGCCTCCACATCCAGCGAGAAACCTTCTTATGATACAGAATTGATCCGTGTGATGGGGCCGGATGGCGAAATGCGAAAGAGCTTTCGAGCCAACGCGTTTCGCGAGTATCTGGACTATCAAGCAACCGAATACAGCTATGCCGGCCAAACCAGCTATGATGGTGAAGTGATCCGGGCTAACAGCCTGGCGCGGATGAATATGGCAACGCGCATGGGAACCTCATGCGCGGATAAATATCTCAACCGGCTGAACGAGACTTTTGGAAAGCCAGCTCATCCCATCATGCTATTTGACTTGTGCCGGGGCATAGAGCTGGTATACGCATTGGAGAGAGCTCTGGAAATTCTGGAAGAACCGCTTGACCAGGATGAGCTGGAGGTTCCTTACAAGCCGCGGGATGGGGAAGGTTTTGGTCTGGTTGAGGCGCCCCGGGGGCCATTGATCCACCGTTACCTGGTGGAGAAAAATAAAATCCGGCAGGCGGAATTTGTGATCCCCACTGTGCATAACATGCTGGCAATTGAACGAGCGTTGAAGGTAGCCGCCCAGCGGTATGTCTCTGGTGAGAGCATACAAATGGAGCTGGAAAACGCGGTGGGAAGAGTGGTGAGAGCTTTCGATCCCTGTATTGCCTGTGCCACGCAGTAGAATAAAATTCCAGTTAAATTGCTGCGAGGTGGCAAGGATGTATGCAATAACCTTGTTTATTGGTTGAATTGTGATATAAATAAACATTGAAGATATACTTAATTGCTAGATATTAATTTTTTGTCAGGAGAATTATCAAATGCGTATTGCTTTTTCTTGTGAAGATAACCGCGGTCTGGAAGCAAAGATGAATGCTCATTTTGGACACAGCTCCTTTTTTACGCTGGTTGATGTAGATGATGGGCAGGTTAAGAATGTTGAGGTGTTAGCCAATCCTTTCGCGCAAGGTCACCAGCCAGGGCAGATTCCTGAGTTTATCCATTCTCAAAAGGCGGAAATTATGATCACCGGCGGTATGGGAGCCAGGGCAGTGCAGTTCTTTACCCAGGCAGGCGTAGAACCGGTCACTGGAGCACAGGGGATGGTGAAAGAGGCTCTTGAGCAGTACCTGAAAGGAAATCTGAGAGGTGCTTCGGGTTGCAGCGAAAGTCATGAGCATGGACATGATGACCATCACCATTAAACGCTGAAGAAAGAAAACCAAAACACTGCTAAATATGTAGGAATAGTTTACGCAGTGTTTTATTTTTTTATTGGCTCAATTCCCTGTTCATAAAGCCATTTTTTGATTCGATCTTTGATCTGGTCCCGGACAAGACGAAATTTTTCTGTTATCTCGGCACTGGATCCTTGTGCCGCGGCAGGATCTTCAAAAGGCCAGTGCATCCGGATCCCCATTCCTGGGAAGTAAGGGCACCTTTCATCGGCGCTGCTGCATACAGTAATCAGGTAAGAAAAATTAATTTTGTTGATGTATTCTTCCAGGGATTTAGAATGATGGCTGCTCATATCCACGCCGGCCTCTTCCATGACCATGATGGTATAAGGGTTCACTCCTTTGGGTTCCAAACCGGCACTATAAACTTCAAAAAAATCGCTGGCATAATATTTGAGCCAGGCTTCAGCCATCTGGCTGCGGGCAGAATTTCCAGTACACAAGAACAAGATTTTAGGTTTCATGCAGTCATATCTCAACAGTAAAGGTATTTTATTCAGATGATATAACTTGATCTTAACACAATGTGGTTAAGGATAGAACAATGAATTGTTATGATTGGGTTAATGGCTATGTTATCGAGGCAAATCGGGTTAAATGTAGCGGGCTGCCGGAAATGACTGTCCGGCAGCCCGAAGAGGTCGCCCATGCTGAAAGTTCAGTCAACCGTCAGGGTCTTCGATAAGTTTCGCGGAAAATCGGGGTCATACCCTCGCGCAACACTGATTTTATAGGACAGCAGTTGAAGCGGAATGACACTCAACAGAGCAGCGATGGCTGGTTCAACATCCGGGATCAATATCATCTCATTTGAGTTTGAACGCAATCGAGAATCGTCCGCGCCGATCACAATGGCATGCGCACCACGACAGGTAACTTCATTCAGGCCGCTGATGATCAGGGGAATGTTGTTTGGGTCCGCCACGAATATCAGTGGATAATCCTCATACACCGCGGCGAGCGGTCCGTGCTTGTATTCTGTGGATAACATGCCCTCGCAGTGCGCGTAGGTGATTTCTTTCCATTTCAAGGCGCCTTCGAGAGCAATTGGGTAGCTCAAGCCGTGTCCCAGGCAGTAAAGATCTTCCTGGTGAACCAGGTCGGCTTGCAAAGAGTCGAGTTGAGGGAGGGTTTCTATGATCGTTTGGGTCATCAATTCGGGAATACGGGACAGTTCATGGATGTCTTTACCGGCCAGTTGATAAGCCAGGTAAAGAAAAGCAATGACCTGGTTGGTAAAGGTTTTTGTGGCGGGGACACTGATCTCATACCCGCATCCCAGCGGCAGCCAGCGTTCGCTGATTTTAGTCATCGTTGACCCGATCACATTGACCAGGCTGAAGATGGTGGTACCTTTGTCCTGAGCGGCGTGGATGGCATTAAGCACGTCTTTTGTTTCACCACTCTGGCTGACAAACAGGCAAACATCATCAGAGCCCAATGCAGGCCCATATTGCACGTTGAACTGCGTGGCTAGAATCGGAATTGCGGTTCGTCCGGCAATCTGGCTGAAGTATATTGATCCCAGCAGGCACGCGTGATAGCTGGTGCCGCAGCCAACGAAATACAGGTTGCGGGCGCTGTGCATCTTTTCGACTATTGGGATAACATCCTCAGAATTTTCCAATAGATGCAGCAATTCACTGGCGACAGCGGGCTGCTCGTGGATTTCTTTCAACATAAAATGTTCAAACCCGCCTTTTTGGGCCGCTTCCATGGTTTCTTTAACGATTTCCGGCTCGCGTTCAATCCGGCTCCCGTCCTTGACGGAGAAAAGTTCAGCATGATTTGCAGAGAAGGCGACAATTTCACCATCGTTCATGGGAAGAATGCGGCGCGTGAGTGGGAGAATGGATGGGAGATCGGAAGAAACACAAATGGCGTTTTCTGCGATACCCACTACCAGACCGGAGCCTTTCTTGAAGGCATACAATTTGTCTTCACCCACCCGGCCAATGACGAAGGAGTAATCCCCTTCCAGGTCATCATAAGCTCTGCGAATAGCGGTGAGCATATCGTGGCCGCGGTTCACATATCGTTCCACAGCATGCACACAGCTTTCGCCATCATTGGTTGAGCGCACTGTCATGCCTTCGGCGATGAACTGCTCGCGTAGCTCGACGTTGTTGACCACATTTCCGTTGTGCGCGCCAACCAGATCGCCATCCGAATCCAGGTGGGGTTGGGAATTGACTTGAGAAGGCTCGCCAAATGTGGCCCAGCGAAGCTGCAAGATGCCCCGGTTGCCGGACATTTCAGCAAAATTCAATTTCTCTGAAACCGTATCCACTTTTCCGGCGTCTTTACGGAGGTCGATGGTTCCATCTTTCTTGATGGTGGCGCAGCCCACTGAATCATAACCTCGATAGGATAGGCGGTACCCGGCTTCAGTCAGGATGGGGCCGAGCGTTTGCTCTGTTTGAGTCACAATGCCGAAAATTCCACACATGGTATTATCTCCGTAAAAATTTGAACTATTATTGGTTGTTGTTGGGGGGTGTAGGTTCGATGATTACTTTTAAGCCCTGGCGGCTTGAAGCGACAGAAAAGGCTTGCTGGAATTCATCAATAGCAAAGTTGTGCGTCACGATGGATCCAAGATCAACCAGCCCCTGTTCCGCAAGACGGATCGCTCGGGGGTAAGTGTGTTTCATCCGGCGGCAGAGCTTGATGGTCAATCCCTTGCGCCGGACTAAAGAAGCGGTCAGGCGGTGTTCATCATTATCCGGAATACCGACTAAAATGACGCTTGTGCCAAAACCGGCCGCTTCAGCAGCGCACCGCAGCGCGTGGTCTGATCCGGCAGCCTCAAAAGCAATGTCCACACCCTCTCCTTCAGTGATGCTGGTAAAATCCGGAAAATCCTCGTCGTTTTTGATCAGAAATGCGTCTGTAGCCCCACAGGCGCGTGCCGCTTCGAGACGATGAGGGAGTTTTTCTGTGGCGATAATTTGGGTCGCTCCCATTTGTTTGGCCAGTTGAATGAGTAGGAGGCCGATTGGCCCACAGCCAAACACGCCAATCCGCATGCCGGGCTTGATGTATGCGATATCCATGGCGTAAATCGCCACTCCTAGTGGCTCCAACATGGCAGCATCATCCAGGGACAATGCGTCCGGAATTGGGAATAGAAATTTTTCTGGCCAGGGCATGTATTCCCTCAGCGCGCCATCTTGAAGCCCATGCCCGGAGAAGCGCATTGCCTGGCACAGGTTGGGATTCCCTTCCTGGCATTGTTTGCATTCTCCACAGTTGATGGCCGGGTCGATGGCTACCCTGGTACCGGTACGCGGCCCGCTGGCGATAATACCGGCGGCTTCGTGCCCCAGGATCAGGGGTCGGGTGATTTTGGCATCGCCAATGCCACCCTCGTTAACCCAATGGATATCCGAGCCACAGATGGCGACGGAGGTTACCCGCACCAACACCTCTCCTTCACCAGGTTCCGGGATGGGTTCGTCGTGGATTTGGATTTTTCCTGAGCTGTGTAAACGCAATGCTTTCATAATTGACACCTAAAAAGTTTAAAAACTGAACCCTTTTCATTTGTGGAAATTATTCAATGATTATACTTGATTGGAGCGAGGTAAGTTTTGAGCAACTACGTGGGGCAAGTTTCTTTATTCCCTTTCAGAAACCAGGGCTTCCTGGCTGTGAAGCAACAGCCCAATCATGCTGTGGCCGGCACCGGGGATCATTTCAAACTGGAATTGGCTTTCAAACCCATTTTCACGCGCAAACAAGGCCATATCCGAAACCCAGTTTTGAGCAATGGTGAACCGGTTGCTGCCTTTTTGCCCGGGAAAAGAAGGCAGTTCAGAAGTGTCATTCATGCCAACAATCACGGTCAGCGGAATTTGGGTTGCCTCCAGCCACTTTTGTTCATCGGGGTTAATATCAACGATGGTGGTCGTGTTTTCATCCCACTGGATCTCTGCGTGAAGCGCTCCCATTCCGAAAGGCCAGGACACATTGGGTTGGGGGGGCGGATAAGTGGCGGCTGATGAGATGACAGCACGCTCAACAGCATCCGGGTGAGTGACCAAAAAACGCCCGACAAACTGTCCTCCGGCTGAATGACCATACAGATAAAAGCGCTGGTCAGAGGCTCCCAGGGCTTGTTGTTGAACTCTTACCAACCGTAACACCCACTCGTCCGCCGCAATTTCCCTACCGAACAGACCCCGGTAGCCGGTCATGGCATGGTCGCCTCTGCGGCTGCTGAAATTCTCCTGGTTGAACGCCGGAGCGATCAGCACGCAGCCGTGTTGTTCCGCAAAACCAATCCAATGTTTGGCGTAGTACTGGGCTGTCGCTTCCGCAGATTCCGCTTTGGCGGGTGTGCCGTGGACCAGCACCACGATTTTTGGATCGTCTGTAATGGTCTCTGGAATATAGGTATAGTAAATGCCGTATTGATCTTCGAGTTCGGCTACTTGCCCGGGTCTTTGTACTGCCTGTGTTGCCTGGGAGGGGGAAGGTATGCAGCATGATAAGCTGATAAGCAGAAACACGATGAGAAAACGTAAGGGTATTGTATGTTTGTGGAGAACCTGGCTGGTTAATCTCATTTCAAAAATAGCGTTGAAGTAAAATTGGGTTTAACAGAGAATATTTTAGGGCGAGCTCCGATCAGAACTGGTAATAGTAGTATAAGGAGGAAAAGGCTCCGGGGAAAGTGTAAAAAATGGTCTCTAAAGAAATTAAACAGGAAAAATACTGGTAACGCCGGATCATGATAACCTCTTCGTGCTCTCAAACTCACAAAGAGCCGGCGCCTACGTGAAATGAGTATAATTAATTGAAGGATTCTTTTATATTCTTATGAATGGAAGAAAACAAATAATGAATTATGCCGATGAAGAATTCATCAGTGTCGATGTTGAAACATCAGGCCCGAATCCAAGAAATTATGCCTTACTTTCAATAGGCGCCTGCACCGTTTTTGAACCGAGAAAAACATTCTATATTGAACTTAAGCCGGATGTGCCAGGATTTACACCGGAGGCGATGGCTATCAGCAAATTGTCTTTAGATCGGCTGCGTGAAACCGGCGCGACCCCGGAAGATGCCATGCGGAAATTCGCGGAATGGGTGAAAGAAATTGTCCCTGAAGGGTCGATGCCCGTGTTTACGGCATTTAACGCGCCATTTGATTGGATGTTTGTCGACGACTATTTTTACCGGTATCTGGGATACAACCCCTTTGGGCATAAAGCGCTGGATATTAAGGCGCTGTATATGGGTGTCCGCAAAACAAATTGGGCGGAAACTTCCTATAATGTGATCATGAAGCGAATCGGCCTGCATTCAGCACTGAGCCACCACGCGCTGGATGACGCGATCCAACAGGCAAAATTATTCAATCTACTTCTGGATGAACTGTGAGGGTACCAACATGTCTGATACAAGTCAAAGCGATCTGAAAAGAATCCTGGAATCGGCACACCGGCTGGGCGTGGAAATGGATGAAGGGGATGCCCTGCAATGGCTGGCGGCTGTCTCGGCTCAGAATGAATCGGGAATCGAACTGGATGAGCGCACGGGGATCTTTGGGCACAGAATCACAATGCTCGATTTTGATGATGCTGATCTGGCGCACTTCCGCACAATCGGCAGGCTGGTTGAATTTGAAGATGTCCCCGGAAAAGTGGAAACCGCGCTGGCGTTATCTGGATCGGCAGCCCAATCCAAGATCCAGACCTACCCCGGAGATGCCGACTATTTCGAACGGGTCAATATTATCGCTGAGACCAGAGCGGAAGCTTGCCGTATTCTGGCTGATCTGATGCGTGAAAAAGTGTTGAGCACGCTCAAAGGTGACACCTACCAGCTGATTGAAGTTAAGTTTGGTTCCTTTCCGGTCAATTTCATCCGGGATGGCGTGACCTATCCCAAGGACAGTCCCATCGCCTGGATGCCGGAAGAGGTGCAGCAGGGTAAAGTGATTGGAAAAACAGAGGCTGGAGATCCGGTAGAAGTGACCTGGGAGGAAGTCTCGCAGGAGCCGGGCTGGTGCAAGCTCGATTGGGTGGTCGCGGACCCGGTCCGCAAGCAATTGGTGAACGCCAGCAATATGCTGGATGTGACCTGGGAAGCGCCGGATGGGATGCTGACGCCGCTGGACGGCTATCTGGACGGGTATTTCCAGGAAGTGTATCTGGATGCCGAGTCGATCCCGGTGTTCAGCAAGCTGGTAAAGCAGGTTTCCAGCGACGCGCTGGATGATTATGTGGCCGCGCTGGAAAAAGAGGTAAAAAAGTATTACATCAAGTCTCCTAACTACGGCAAAGTGGCCAAGCGGCTTTATAATGTCTTCCGGCTGACCGGGCGCTACGCGGACGCGGCTTACCTGCGCGAATTGTTTGATGAGCCGGCTACCATTCTCTACCAGATCGGCGCGTTGATCCGCACCGTTGAGGAAAGCTTTCAGCCGGGCTCGGAAATTGACAAGACCACGATCCTGAATCAGACGGACGAGTTGATTGTTGGGGTTACCTCCGCGCTGGAAGGGGAGAAAGAGGTGGAAATCGTGCGGATGCTGCTCAATTTCCGCGGCTTGCTCGCCAATGATATCAACCGGGGAGCATTATCTCCGCAGGCCAATGCTGCTCAGGCCGAGATCGTCAATATTGTCAACAACTTCTTCTATGAGAAGCTGACGGGGATGCCTTCGATCAAGGAGTATCTGGTTAATCTGAAGTAAAAGTTATGAAGTAAAAAGCCTGGGTGTTACGACCACGATCCATGAAAATTGCGATCGTGGTCGATATCTATCTTATGGAATGCCCCAAATTTTTATAATCCCCTCTGCGCCAGCCGAGACAAGATTTTCTCCATCCGAGGAGAAAACCAGGGAGGTGACAGGGCCGGGGTGTGCTGGCAGCGTGTATACAATTCTCAATGCAGCGACATCCACTGTATGCCCAATTGTGGCGAGGGTGACAGAGAGATTAAATTTCAGGCGGAGCGGCGAATTTGCTAATCTCTTCGTAGCTGAAACTGATCTTCGTCAATTTGATTAAGCCATACGTTTTTTTGAATTATCCTTTGTAGTGCATTATGCGATACAGGCAACATGGGTAAAGTGGTACCCACACGA
>ENA-ORXD01000437-ORXD01000437.1-sediment-metagenome-genome-assembly--contig:-NODE-437-length-54296-cov-4.663236_pt1 | contig 54296 bp, 43 predicted proteins | sample MGYA00237862_ERZ511471 | MGnify/ENA metagenome assembly ERZ511471
GCATCAGGCCGCTTCGCCGTGTATTTCCAAGCGTTTTCCAACAGATTCCGCATGGCAACACTCAACAGAGACCGGTCACCGAAGACTCGCAGACCGCTCTCCACCCGGAATTCGACCCAGCGTTCCGAGTTGCTGCCGGCCAGTTCACGACAAATCGTTTCAGCCATGGCGGACAAATCAATGATCTCCCGCTTCATCTCGGAACGAGAAACCTGAGACAGCCCGAGCAAGGACTCGATGATCTGATTCATGCGCCGGGTCGCTTCCTCTATCCGTAACAACGAATCACAATCCTTTGAAGAGAGCTTGTTCCGACAGTCTTCATGCAGTATCTGGCTCAGGCCACTGATGAGCATCAACGGACTGCGCAGGTCGTGGGACACCGAATAACTGAAGGCTTCCAATTCCCGATTGGCCAATTCCAACTGGGCGGTGCGATCCTGGACACGATGTTCGAGCTCGCTGTGCAATCGTTCCAATTCCTGCTGGGATGACTGCAGGTTCTCCGCCATGTGGTCAAACGCCCTGGCCAGGTCGCCCAATTCATCACGAGATGACAAATTGATGCGCTGGTCGAGATTCCCCTGAGTAATGGCGATCATGCCGGATTTGATCCGTTGCAAGGGAGTCAACATGCTTTGGATCAGACGTAAGGTCGCAAAAATGATCAACAGTGACAGAGCCACCACGAATGCAACCCCCTGCCAGCGAGCCGTTGTGGCCAACCGGGAAAGTTCCTCGCTGCCATGCTGCAGCGCCTGGCCGATGCGCGGCAATAGACTTTCGTCCAGCAGTCGCTCAAGAGTGTCCTTTACGGTAAGAATGGCCTCCTCGGCATTTTCCTGGCGCTTGAGGGCAATGGCCCGCTCGGCCACGATCATGGCCTGGCGATAATTTTTCTGGAAGGTTACAGCATTCGCCCAGAATTTGGCCGGGTCGGTTTCTCCCAAAGAGATTTTTTCCCGCTGGGCCTTCAACCAGTCTTGGACTGCATCCTGTACGTCGGAGCCGTATTTAAAAAAGAGTTGCAGGTCGCGTTCGTTGGCAGAAATGATAAGGTCGGCCAGGCAACGGCTCTGTTTATTCAAGGCCACGTTGGTCCGATTGACGGCCACAAAATATTTCAGGGCAGCCTGTATCATTTCCAGGTTTTCCTCGCCCTGGCCATCGAGCCAGGGAAGCCGGGAGACATTGGTCAAAAGAGTATAAAAGGCCTCTTCGACCTCTTCCTGGCCGTCCCGAAAAGCCGTGTCGACATCGATCAGAATCTGATTGTCCAGCAACGGATCGAGGCGATAATCAAAGGCCAGGACAGCATCGTCCCACTTCCCCTCTTTGGCGAGCAGAAACACCTCGCCGGTCAGTTTCTCCCAATCACGAAACCGGTCACGAATATCCTCGACCAGTTCGAGATCTTCAGATTCCCCTTCAACGCCCAGGGAAAGTTGCATATTGATGGCAGCAATCCACTTGTCGAAAGAGGCCTCCACCAGATCGCCGAAATGCCTGAATTCCTCCAGGTCCTCCTGCTCACCGGAAATCAGATAGTCACGGACTTCCTTGCTCTGCCGAGTCAGATAGCTGCGCACCTCGGCAATCCCCTGCAGGTATTGCGTAGCGGGAACGAAATAATCGACACTGCGCTGGACAGCCAGCGTGCCACGAATCGTGTAACCGGCAAAAAGCGCCAACAACACAGTAATAAAGAGTAATAACCCCCAAAGTTTCAGGCGTATGCTCATGAATGACGTCCTTGTTCAGGCGGACAACCTTCGTTGTCAACGCCGCTCAGCCGTTCCAATTCTTCATGCAGTGCCCAGGCCTCTTCAACCAGAGCATCGGCCAATTGATCTTCAGGAACCTTGCGCACCACCTCGCCGCGGCGAAACAACAATCCCTGCCCGCGCCCACCGGCAATTCCCAGGTCCGCTTCGCGGGCCTCACCGGGACCGTTGACCACACACCCCATGACCGCAATGACCAGTTTCCGTGGCAGATCATGGAGCCGACGCTCGACCTCCTCAGCCACGCCGATCAGGTCGATCTGACAACGGCCACAAGTGGGACAGCTGACAAAAACCGGACCTCGCTCGCGCAACTCAAGGGCCTTGAGGATTTCCCAGCCGACCCGAACCTCCTCGACCGGGTCGCCGGTCAGGGATACGCGCAGAGTGTCGCCAATGCCGTCAGCCAGCAGGGCGCCAATCCCTACAGCGCTCTTGATCGTTCCGCTCCAGGTGGTGCCGGCCTCGGTGATTCCAACGTGCAAAGGATAATCGCAGCGCTTCGACAGCAAACGGTAGGCAGTGACCGTGCGTCGCACGTCAGAAGCCTTGAGGCTGACCTTGATGTCGGCAAAATTCAGATCTTCCAGTATACGGATATGCTGCAGAGCACTTTCCACCATGGCCTCGGCCGTGGGATGCCCGAACCGCTCCAGCAGCTCTTTTTCCAGGGAACCGGCATTGACGCCGATACGGATCGGCACCTGTCGCTCTTCGCAGGCTTTTACAACCTCCTGCACTTTCCAAACTGCGCCGATATTGCCGGGATTGATGCGCAGGCCATGCACACCTGCAGCAAGTGAATCCAGGGCCAAACGGTGATCGAAATGGATGTCGGCTATGACCGGCATGGGACTTTGTGCGACAATCTCCTGCAATGCGTTGGCAGCGGTGGCATCCGGTACGGCGCAGCGAACGATCTCACAGCCAGCCTCGTGCAGACGAGCGATCTGCCCCAGAGTCGCTGCAACATCCCGGGTGTCGGTATTGCACATTGACTGCACCGAAACAGGGGCGCCGCCACCCACAGCCACCGAACCGATTTGAATTCTGCGTGTAACGTGCATTTATAACGATCCCGCCAGCTCAGTCTTGAGCGATTTAGAACTCAAACGAACCAATGTTAGCTGAATTTATTGAAAATTCTGTTAGAGATTAAGATTACAAGGCATTTCATCGGCAAGTCAAGCGCTATCGCCCTTGACAGGCCCTGGCTAAAACGTTACTGTCCGCTCCATTCGTCAGCCCTTGCCCAGATTGAGCCTACGCCATGAAACAACAGCCGAAACGCCGCCTTGCGGCCCCCAAGAAACCAGTGGAAACATTCCAAGTTGATATCGCGCGGGTCAATGACCAGGGGGTCGGTTCGGCTCGATTTCAAGGCAAGGAATTACTGGTGGCCGGCGCGCTGCCGGGCGAACAAGTCTCTTTCCAGATCGAACACGAAGGGCAATACCGAATCCTCGGCCGCCTGACCAAGGTGTTGACCGCCAGTCCGAATCGGGTTCGATCCAACTGCCCGCAAGCCCACAAATGCCAGGGTTGTTCACTGATCAACTGGGCACCATCCGCACAGCTGCAATTCAAGGAAGATCTGATCCGGCAGGCAGCCACCCTCCTCCCCGAAGACCAGCGGCCTAAACTCCTGCCGATTCGCGGTGCAGACCAGACTTTCGCTTACCGCACCAATGCCAAGCTCGTGGTGGGGCGTCAGCGCGGACGGGTCCTGCTCGGTCTCTACCGCCGCGGCAGCCACGATATTGTCGACATCGGCGACTGCCCCTTGCATCACCCGTTGATCAATAAAGTCACCGCCGTACTGCGCGAGGAAATCGCCCGCCAGAACATGCCGGTTTACGACCCCAACCGACAGCAGGGCCTGCTACGCTATGTCAGCATCAAAGTGAGCCCGCAACATCAGCGAGTGTTAGTGACCCTGGTCAGCCGAGAACGCAACTACCGGGAAATGACCTTTCTGGCCAAATGGCTTGTAAAAAAAGTCCCTGAAGTCGTAGCCGTGCACGAACTGGTCAACGCCTCCACCGGTAATGTCATCCTGAGCGGCGAAACCTTCAAACTGCTGGGCAAGATGGATCTGCTCGACCAGGTGGGGGATATCAAACTGCACATCGCGCCGACCGCCTTTTTCCAGGTTAACCATGAGCAGGCCGGCCGCATCTATCGCCTGGTTCGCGAATGGGCGGCACTGCAACCCGGCCAGAGCGCTCTCGATCTGTATTGTGGCATCGGCGGCATTGCTCTGCACCTGGCCCAGGATGCCGGTTTGGTGGTTGGAGTGGAGGTGGTCGACGCAGCGGTCCGCAGCGCCCGCCGCAATGCCCAGCTCAATGGCCTGAACAACTGCGACTTCCGCTCGGGTGACGTGGCCGACCTGATCCACGACCTGCATGGGGCGCAACCTCAGGTGGCGGTCCTCAACCCGCCCCGGGGCGGATGTGACGAAGAGGTCCTCAAGGCCCTGATCGAGTTGGCGCCCCCGACCCTGATTTACGTCTCCTGCCATCCCCAGACGCTGTTTCGCGACCTGGCCATTCTCGTCCAGAACGGCTACCGAGCCGAGCAGCTGCAGCCGTTCGACATGTTCCCGCAGACGCCGCATGTCGAATCGGTTGTCCGCCTGGTACGGCAACCAACAAAAACGGCCGCCAAAGGCGGCCGGAAAAGCTGATAAAAAACAGATTTCCCACTGATAAACTCAAACACCCTTATCAGGAGGATGGCGCAGCGCCGGCAGGCGGATGATCGTCCTCAGCCTGCTGCAAGGCTTTGAGTCGCGCGGCGGCTTGGGTTGCAAAGGGGGATTCGGGATATTTGTCGAGAATCTCCTGATACAGTTGCTGCGCGTGATGCACGTTGAACTGTTTTTCCTCGAACTGGCCGGTTTCAAACAACTCCTTGGCCCGATCGCCACAGCCAGCCAGACACGCCAGGAGCAGCACCGCAAAACCTAATTTTCTCCACACCATGAGCATCCTCTCTGAACGAGTCGATTAATCGAGAGGCATGCGCAGCGAAAACGCTCCGCGAATCTGCCCGACCTCGAATCCGATCGCCTCATCATCCGGATAAAGCTTCTTCAATTGCTCCTGGACCTCTGGAGCGATTTTGCTGCCATGGCACATCAGACAGACCGGCTTGGCAGGGATAGCTTTCATATAATGCAGCACTCGGTCGCCATCCTCGATCGCAACATTTTTGTATTCCAGGTCCTCGATTTTCTCTCCCTGGTTGAAACGGCCTTCAAAATCCTCCAGCACCTTGCGCTCCCAACAGGCACTGACGTTTTTGATATTGCGCGCTTTCAGGCTGGTGCGGCGCACATAGATCTGGTAATGGGTCGCCAGGTCAATGGCGATCTGGGGCGCTTTTTCCCGGCAGATGCTGATGGCATTCACCGGCCCACCCTGTTGCATGGCAGCCTGCAATTCGCCTTGCAGTTTTTGGGAAAATTCCGCCACCACCTGGCGGCACAGCTGAACACCTTCCTCCATGCCTTCCGCCCAGACCGGGCCGGCCCAGATCAGGCACAAAATTAGACAAATCAGCAGACGATTCACAATTCCTCCTTTGGACAGGATAGAAAAATGGGGCGAGACAGTTTTTTCTCCCATAACAACATGGCAACTGTATAATAATTCCCCATACAGTCAAGCTGGTTAATACTTGCCAAAAACATAAAGAACCTGATATATTGCAATCTTGTGTTAAGGAGAAAACGAATGACAACCCTCGACTGCCGCAGTTTCAAATGCCCTCAACCCGTCATTGAAACCCGCAAACGACTCCTGGCCAATCCAGGAGAACCTTTGACCGTGCTGGTCGGTGACACTTCGGCTCGGGACAACGTGGAGCGGCTGGCTCGCAAGGAAGGCTACGAGGTTCTCATTCACGACGGGGACGGCCTTTTTCAACTCAACTTGACCCCGGCCACCAAGCAAGTCGCAGCCGAATCGGGCAGCGTTGTCAAGGGCAAGACGGTGGTCTACGTCGGGTCCGACGCCATGGGCAATGGCAGCGACGAACTCGGCCGCCTGTTGATGCGCAACTTTTTGTTTACCCTCAACGAATTACCCACCCCGCCGGACACGCTGCTCTTCATCAACGCCGGGGTTAAATTGGTCGTGACCGGCTCAGAGGTTTTGGAAGCGCTGGAAAAACTCGTTGACAAAGGTACAGATATTGCTTCTTGCGGTCTATGCCTCGACTTCTTCGAGATGAAGGAGCAGGTGCAAATCGGCCGCATCACCAACATGCTTGAAGTGGCTGAGACGCTGCAACAAGCTGGACGGATTCTACGTCCCTAAAGGCTTTACATTCAAAACAACCAGGTTTTTTCGGGAGTAGCTAGTAGCCTGGTGGCGCTCACGGTCTTCAAAACCGATGGGGGGCGTATCCCGTCCCCGGTGAGTTCGATTCTCATCTGCTCCCGCCATATCACCAAAACAGCCTTTAGGCCTCCGCCTAAAGGCTGTTTTGGTTCTGGGCCGGCATTTGCCTGAAGACGGCAATCATGTTAGGTTGGGTGCTGGCAATCTTCTAACAATTCATCAGAAATAAATCATGATTATCGTCCTGCTCAGCATTCCCATCGGCATTCTCTGCTTTGTCCTCTCCTTCCTCTGCATGCGAACCGGCCGCAACCGTCACGCGATTGCCTGCGCAATTATCGGGAGCGTTTTCCTTGGTGCCGCACTAGCCGTCAGCTATGGAACCAGTATTTTAGTTCAGGGAATCGCTGTCAGCGATTGACCCCCTGGAGCACCGGCCACCCCTCTTCGCAGAAATATCTACTTCTCGAAAACCAAGGAGCGATATTCTTGGTGACGCTCGATATAGCTTGCAACGAACGGGCATTCTGGAACGACTCTCAACGAGTGCTGATCCGCATATTCCAGAGCCCCCTTAGCCAACCGGCTGCCGACGCCCTTCCCCTCCAGTTCCTTGGGGACCCGGGTGTGAGCCAGAATCAACACGTTGGACTCAAGTTCGTAGTCAATACAGGCGACAAACCCTTCGACCTTTAGCTGGAACTGCTTTGCGCTAACATCATTGATAATTGAGTCTTCCATCTTGGGAAATTCCTTTCATCGAAAACCGATACACCTGCAACTCTTGCGTCAATGATTTAAAAACGACCGTCTAAACAGGATAGCAAACCCATTGTTGATTAAAATTAGTCTAACACCTAGCGGCCGAAAACCGATGGTTCTCTTGCTGCAGCAAGAGAAGTATCTCGGCTTTTTCATGAAAAAGCCTGTTTTTAAAGATTGCAGCCTTCCTAAAATCCGATCCGTCTGGTAATAGTTTTATAGGATTAGAATATAATCTCTCTATTCTCACGAGATAAAAAAGGCCTTTTTTATCCGATCGACGTCAAGGAACCGTCCGTGCCCTTCGTCCGCCCCAACACTCCAATGTCCCCCTTCCGTTCGGCTGGCCGCATCGCCACCATTTACCTGGTGCTGTCGGTCGCCTGGATCTATTTCAGTGATCGTTTTCTAGCTTTTCTTTTCCCTGATGCCGTTCTTATCACTGCCTGGCAAACCTATAAAGGCTGGTTCTTCGTCACCGCCAGTGCTCTGCTCATCTTTTCACTCGTTCGTCGAACCCTGACCCAATACCAGCAGGTCCTGAGCGAATTAATAGAGAGCGAGAAATATAACCGCATGCTTTTTGACCAGTCGGTGGTCGGCCTGGCGCTGTGTCGGATGGATGGTCACATGGCCGATATCAACCCCGCCTACGCCCGAATTATTGGCCGGACGATTGAAGAGACTCTCGCCCTGACCTACTGGGACATCACCCCGGAATGGTACAAGGAGCAGGAACGGTCTCAACTCGAAAATCTTGAAAAGACAGGAAGTTATGGCCCATATGAAAAATGCTACCGGCACAAGGATGGTCACCTGGTCCCGGTTCGGCTGCAAGGACGTATCATTGGTAAACTGGGGGAGCGCTTCATCTGGTCGAGCGTCGAGGACATCAGCTCAGAAAAACAAGCGGAAGAAAGGGCTCTGCGCTGGAAGCATGTTTTCGAATCGGCCGAATTCGGACTCGCTCACGCCAGGACGACAGACAACACCTTCACGGAGGTGAATGACACGTTTGCCCGGCAACGCGGCTATACCCCCGAGGAACTTAAAGGACGGCCGGTGCTCGATATTTACGCATGGGCCGAAAGAACGCTCGTGCAGCAAAGGCTCAGAGCTGTCGATGAATCCGGCCATGCGGTGTTTGAGTCGCGCCATGTGCGTAAAGATGGGACTGAGTTCCCGGTTCTCATGGAAGTCACCTCAATTCGCGACAGCCATGGACAAGCCGTGGCCCGGGTCAGTTATTCCATTGATATCAGCGAACAGAAAGCGACCGAATTCGCCCTGAGCCGCAGCCAACAACAGCTCCTGTCATTGGTGGAATACGCCCCGCACAGCATCGCTATGCTCGATCGTGAGCTGCGCTACCTGGTGACAAGCCGACGCTGGCTGAAAGAATTCGGCCGCGGATCCTCCGACCTGTCCGGGCTCTGTCATTACGAAATCCTTCCCGACCTTCCCGACTGGTGGAGGGACGTTTATCAGAAGGGCCTTGAGGGTGAATATCTTGAAAATGACGAGGATCTGTGGATTCAGGCAGATGGCACACGGCAATGGCTGCGCTGGGCGGTACTCCCCTGGTACGACACTCAAGGGAGAATCGGTGGGATCATCATTTCTACCGAAGACATCACCGAGCGCAAGCGCTATGAGGAGCAGCTGCAGCATCAGGCAACACACGATGAACTTACCGACCTGGCAAATCGGAACTTGCTCTACGACCGGCTGGAACAATCTATTCATTTCGCGTCCCGCTCAGGGCGCCTTGTTGCGGTACTTCTTCTCGACCTAGACCGTTTCAAGCTGATCAACGACAGCCTCGGCCACCCAGTGGGCGACGCTCTACTTTGCGCCGTGGCAAAACGCCTGCAAGGGGCAGTCCGCGAAGCCGACACCGTGGCGCGGCTTGGTGGGGATGAGTTTGTGGTACTACTGGCAGAAGTTGCCGAAGACGCGGATGTCGGTTTGGTCGCCCACAAGATTCTCGTCGAGCTTGCTTTACCGCACCGAATTGATGACCGGGAGATCACGGTGACGGCCAGTGTCGGCATCAGCCTTTACCCCAAAGACAGTGCTGACCCGACAATTCTGATCCGCAACGCTGACGTCGCGATGTACCGCGCCAAGAGAGAAGGAGGAAACAGCTTTTCCTTCTATGCTCCAGAGATGAATCAGCGCGCTTTGGCGACCCTGGAGTTAGAAAACGCCCTGCGGCAGGCTCTCGATCAACAGGAGTTCTGCCTCCACTACCAGCCCAAAGTTGACCTTGCCAGTGGCCGTATCAGCGGCTGTGAAGCGCTGGTCCGTTGGCAGCACCCTGTCCGGGGAATGATTTCTCCGGCTGATTTCATTCCTTTAGCTGAAGAGACCGGCCTGATTGTTCCTCTTGGCAACTGGGTTCTGTCTGAGGCATGCCGTCAGGTCAAAGCCTGGCAAGATGAAGGGCTCCCGACTCTAAGTGTGGCGGTCAACCTCTCGGCACGCCAGTTCAGCAAAGGAGACCTCCCCCAAATTGTCGGCCAGATCCTGGAAAACACGGGAATGGCTCCCGACGGCCTGGTGCTGGAGATCACCGAAAGCATGATCATGGATGATCCAACTGAAGCTATCGGCCTGATGGAAGGGTTGAGAAAAATAGGGGTTCGACTCGCCCTGGACGATTTTGGTACCGGCTATTCCAGCCTCTCTTACTTGAGTCGCTTCCCCATCGATCATGTGAAAATCGACCGTTCTTTTGTAAAAGGCCTTTCCTGTGAAATGAATGCCACCTGTATCGCAGCGGCTATTGTCGCACTGGCGCACCGCATGCAGCTAAAAGTTGTCGCTGAAGGAGTCGAAACCGAGGCCCAGCTTAACTGCCTGCGAAACTACGATTGCGACGAAATCCAAGGTTTTTTATTCAGTCGCCCCCTTGGCGCTGAACACTTTGCAGAGCTTTTGCGCCAGAACAAAACCCTCTTCCCCATTGACCACCCACCTCATCCATAAGATTTCTGAAATCAAGGTTCTTGTGACATCTCGAATTGCATCTGGAAAAAACTCAATGCCTGGCCAGATTGGATCATTTTCCTTCTTTTAATCCATAAATTCAGATTTTTTTATTATTCTTTTTAGCATTAATTAATCGACCTGAGTCAGGCGCAAGCCCCAGCTCCCTCACCTCTTGATAGTGTGTTGCATATGAAGCAATCCATGACGCACGCAGACAAATCCCAGAACCAGCTCCTGGCCGAGATCCAGCGACTGCAAGCAGACGTGGAACGCCTGCAACAAGAAAATCAGGAGAAGGACGACCAGTGCCGCGAACTAAGGAAAAACGAGCAGTGTTACAAAGGTCTGTTCGAATTTGCAGCGGATGCCATCCTACAAGGGAACCCGCAGGGTAATATCGTTGGCGCCAACCACCGCGCATCGCTGCTGACCGGCTATTCCCATGAAGAACTGCTCGGCATGAACATCGCGCGGCTCTTCTCCGAGCAAGAGCATTCCCGCAAACCTCTTCGCTACGATCTGCTGCAGGCCGGACAGGTTATCCGCACAGAACGCACGCTGACCCGTAAAGATGGCCGCAGCGTATTCATCAGCATGAACAGCAAGATGATGCCGGATGGTTCTTATCACTCATTCTTTCGCGATGTCACCGACCAAAAACTGGCCGAAAAGGCCTTAAAGGAGCGGGAAGCCACCCTTTCAAGCATCCTGCGCGTCGCTCCCATCGGCATCGGCCTGACACAAAACCGCATCTTGACCTGGTGCAGCGACAACCTATGCCAAATGCTCGGCTACAACCGCGAGGAGCTGATGGGGCAGCCAGCCCGCATCCTGTATGAGAGTGAGGACGAATATGAACGGGTTGGCCGGACAAAGTACGACCAAATCGGGGAAGGTAAGGTCGGCGAGGTGGAAACCCGCTGGAAATGCAAAAACGGCACGCCAATTGACATTCTGTTGAAGTCGACCCCCCTTGATTCCGGGGATCTGTCCATCGGTGTAACCTTCACCGCCCTTGACATCACAGAGCGCAAGGAGGCGGAAGACCAACAGCGCGAAATGGCCCGCATGAAAAGTGAATTCATCGCCACCGCCTCTCACGAACTGCGCACTCCCCTGACTGTGGTCCGGGGCTATCTGGAGCTGCTCCTTAACAACGACCATTTCAGCCGCCAGGAACAACACGAATTTTTGACCTGCATCTACGACAAAACCATGATTCTTGAACGGCTGGTCGATGAACTGCTCGATATCAGCCGGATCGAAAGCGGGCGCAGCATTTATTTGGAACGAAGTCCAGTGCGCCTCACCGAGGTCGTTGAAGAGATTGTCCGGCAATTTCGCCAGGAATCGCCGCAGCACACCATCAACTCTGTTCTGGAAAATGACGACGCCATGCTCTTCGTCGACCGGGGCAAGTTGGTACAGGTGCTGGAGAATCTGGTCGGTAATGCCGTCAAGTTCTCACCCCGGGGAGGGAGCATCGTTATTCGCGGTGAATTACGGGACGAGAGTTACCAGGTGACGGTCAGCGACGAAGGGATCGGTCTGGATTTCGACCAACAGGAAAAAGTCTTTGAGAAATTCTATCGAGTGGACAATTCCAATACCGCAGCAAAAGGGCTCGGCATCGGATTATTTTTGGTGAAGAACATAGTTGAAGCACATCAGGGCAAAGTCTGGCTCGACAGCACACCGGGCCAGGGATCACATTTTTCTTTCAGTCTTCCTCTGCCCCTCCCACTCCTTGACGCTAGCGAACCGATTCAGGCTGCCGGCCCGGGCAACATCAGCTTGCCTTGACCCGCAGCACGGACGGAGGATCAGGCGGCGGATTGCGCAGCGATTCAGCCACTTCTTCAAAACGGGCGATTTCCACTGGCGGGCTGACCAGATAGCCCTGCATCTTGTCGCATCCCAGAGCCTGCAGGAACACTTTCTGTTCAACCGTCTCCACCCCTTCGGCAATCACTTCGATCCCCAAATGGCGAGCCATGGCAATGACCGCCTCAACGATTCGCTTGTCGCTTTCACTGGTCACCAGGTCGCGGACAAAACTACGGTCAATCTTCAGGGTGTGGATCGGGAAATTCTTCAATTGAGCCAGCGATGAGTATCCGGTGCCGAAGTCATCGACCGCGATGGAAACGCCCATTTTTTCCAACTGAACCAGAAGATTGCGGGTGTATTCGACGTGGTGCATCAGAAACGATTCGGTAATCTCAACTTCCAGATTGCGCGCAGACAAACCGGTCTCGTCCAGGGCATTGATGATACTTGGCAAAAGCTGCGGATCGGCAAACTGCTTGGCGGAAACGTTGAAGGAAAACCGCACATCCTCGTATCCGGGTTGGCGACAGAACTCGGCGGCAAACTGACAAACTGTGCGCAGCACATAGCGACCCAAAGGCAGGATCAAGCCGGTTTCCTCGCACAGAGGGATGAAGCGGGCCGGCGACACCAGGCCATGTTCCGGGCTGATCCAGCGCACCAGGCCTTCGGCGCCGACCAGGCGCATCTCGTCGATATCGACCTGAGGCTGGTAATAGACCTGGAACTCTTCCCGGCCCAACCCGATACGCAACGCTTCCTCCAGAATAAGCTTGTCCTGGGTCTTCTCATCCAGCGCCGGGGTGAAATGACGGAAGGTATTCTTGCCCTGGTCCTTGGCTGAGTACATGGCCATGTCGGCATTCTTGAGCAGATCTTCGACCGAGTCGCCATGGTCTGGGAAGATCGAGATCCCAACGCTGACGCTGAGATAAACCTCACGCTGCTGAATCCGCATCGGCGCCGCCATTCTCTCCACCACTTGGGCGGCTAACCTGCGGATGATCTCTTCGTCATAAACATTGCTGAGGACGACCACGAACTCATCGCCGCCGATACGGCTGATGGTGTCCTCCTCCCGGAAAATCTGCTCCAGAATAATCCCAACGTTAATCAGCAGGTCGTCGCCAAAGGAATGCCCCATGCTGTCGTTGATCTTCTTGAAATTGTCCAAATCGAGGAACAGGATGCCGACCTTCTGCTGATTCCGCCGGGCGTGGGCGATGGCCATACCAAGGCGATCTGCCAGCAGGCGGCGATTGGGCAGGCCGGTAAGGGAGTCGTGATAGGCCTGGTGACGGATCAGATCTTCTTGCTCCTTGAGCTTGCGCAAATCGCGGAACACGGCGATATGACCGGCGATCTGCTCATCCTCAAAGGTATAGCGGGAAATGGCGACCAGCGAGGCGATATCGTGGTGTTCGCGGCTGGTGAGGGTCAACTCTCCCTCCCAGACCCCTGACGCCTTGAGCTTTTCTCGAATCCCACCGAAATAATCACCTTCAAAATCCATGCGGAAAATGATCGGTTTCTTGCCGAGGATGTCTGCTTCGCGATAACCGGTCAACTCCAGGAATCCGGGGTTGACCATGATGATTCTCCCTTCATAGTCAGCCACCAGGATTCCCTCACGTGCATGATTGAATACCTTGCCCATCAGAAGCAGCTTATCGTTGGCCGCCTTGAGTTCGAAGGTCCGTTCGGCGACGCGAATTTCCAGCAAGGCATGCGCTTCCTGCAGACGCGCCTGGCTGTTGGTGAGATGGTCGACCGTCTCGTTGAGCGCAGCGTCCTTGATCGCCAGATTGTCGGCCAGCTGGTTAAAGGATTGGGCCAGGTCGGTCAGATGGTCCTTACTGAGCAGGGGCAGACGATAATCATAATTGCCGCGGCCATAGTGCTCGAGGCCTGCCACCAGAGCAGCAAGTCGGGTCCGCAGCACTCGGCTGAGGAGATAGGCAAGCGTCAGGGCAATCCCCAATCCGGCGATGGCGACGACGAAGAATTGATACTTGCCGATTTTGTTATGTTGCAGGATGGCAGCTTTTTCCTCCTGGAACAGCTGGGTTTCATGTGTGGTTAAAAAGTCGATGGAGACCTGAATCTGGTCCCAGGCCGTGGACAACTTATCCACTTCGTCTCCCAGGTAGGAGAGGTTGGGGTCGAGGCGCCACAGATTGTAAACCGATGGGAGATTGAGCATCAGCTTGGAGACATCGCTCCGAATCGACTTGATGAAGGGCTTGCGGACAAGCGCCTCTTCATCGGTCTGGTGATCCTGGGCCAGGAACCGATCCAAATCGACGAGGATCAATGCCAGCATTCGCACGATGACCTCGGGCTGGTGCACCGTAGCCCCGTCCATCTGACGGAACAGATCCTCTGCGACATGGGCCAGTTCCCCAAACGTCTCCAACTGGACCGGAGGGATAATCGTTTCAGGCAGACCGCCGCTGAAATGAATTCTTTGCAACTGCCGGAACAGATCGGAAAATTCCTTATGGATGCGCCGGCCAAGCAATTCCCGATCCGAGGAAAAGTCTTTTTCAGCCTTGGCGTACAGGTCCACCGCCACATGCAGGCGCAACTGACGTTGCTCGATGATGGAGAGGTTTTCCAATTCACCGACCCCTGCCGACCTGGCTTTCCAAAGCTCGACCAGAGCATCCATCTCTCCCAATACCTCGAGCAAGCTATCAGGGGTGACGAACACATCGGTGGTATCGTAAAGAAAGAGGGTATACGCTTGGCGTGACAGGGTTTCCAAGCGATTGAGCACCTCGAAACGGACAGAAATGTCGTTGCTCAGTTGCTCAATGGCATCCTGGTCATAATTGATCTGCCGAAAGGCCAGCAGCGCCAGAATGCCCTGAATCGCAACCAGAAACAGCAAACCAAGATTTTTTAGCCAGTGAAAAGGGATCATCCGTATTGCGGTACCTTACTTGGCGAAACTCAACGTAAGAACTTCAGAAACGTCTCCACAACCGTACAGCGGGGTTTCAGTCTCGGGTTCGGGATCGCGGCCGGCAATTTCATAGCGGCTGACGCCAAAGGCATAAATCCCCTGCAGGTTGAACTGCACGTCGTCGCTATGACCGGTGTCGAGGAGCCGGGAGAATTCCACGACCCATTTGCCATTTTTCCACTCGCCCTTGGCACGGATATCGGCCCGGCTGCCGCTGGGCGTGACAAAGTCGTACTTTGGAACCACGTCGCCGGCAAACTGAGTCAGAAGTTTCGGCTGGTAAGCCGGATCTCCCTCATCAGACTGACGCAGGAGGTAGAAAACCTTGCCCGAATCCGAGATGAGCAGTTTGGCCTTTTTATCCCGGGTTGTGGTGTAGAAGTGCATCTTGTCGTCGGCATAACCGGCATGGTCGGTCCGATGAGCCTTCCAGAACCAGACATCCGCCCGGTAAGGCCGGTCCTCTTTCAGACTCAGCGCGGTTTCGTGGGAAACCATACTCCATTTCACAACCAGGCAATCCTCACGGGTCGGCCCCTCGGTATAGCTCTTGGTGGTGGCGTCCCACATCAGCTCTCGGTGCAGACGGCTTTCCGTCGGATCGCTGAACTCGGCGAGCAGATAAATCCGATCTGCGTCATGCAAAGCCCGCAGGGTGATATCGAGATCAGCAACGGCATCGTGAACCGTGACCGGTTTGGCCTGATCCCAGAGGGTATCGACCTGGCCGTCAATGACGGGGGGCGATGACGTCACAGCGGCTATCAGATTTTGGGCTGCGCTCGCCAAAGAAACCGACGCCAGAAACAGACAGGCACATCCGAAAATGATTTTGCGCATAGCGACAAACCTCCAAGGTCGTTTAATGGATAAAGTCCGGCCGTGTCATTTTAATCAATTTCCATGCCGCTTTTTTCCAATCTTCGACAAGCTTTCAATGAAGAGCATAAAAGGTGGGAAATAAGTATAAATTTGAGACAATTTTCCCAAAAGGATAATTTGCCGAGAACCCCGGTTCAAAAACTTACGCAATTCCGAGGAAAGAATTTTCAAGGAATTGACAGTTTCTTAATATGGTGGAGGGGGAAATGTGGCGGACCTCAAGGGAAGGGAGATTGGCGACGGACCGAAATCGTGCCTTGGGCTCTTAAAAGCAGGCCTGATGCGGCCAGAATTTGGTCAAAGGACTGTTTTCTGGTTATTTCACCAGCACTTAAGATTAGCTGATTCTCAAAAACAACCCTTAAATGAAAGAACCCCAATACAGACAGTAAAGGGAACAACATTTTTTTTGACACCCCCCTTAACTGGTCTTATCCCGACTTTTCCCACCATTTTTCTTGATTATAAAAAAACTCTTTTTATTTACTGGCTTTTAAGCGACATCCCGAATTCACGAGGAGAAAATGAGGAGGATGAATATTGTTGTCAAATATTCCTCGGCAGAGGCTTGACAATTACCGCCAAGATGATATTTAAAAAACAGGTTCGGTTTTTGCATAACAAAGCCTCGATCCTGCAAAGAGAGCGGTAAAAGTACCGACAGGAAGGAGGTTTCACCATGGTCGTCAACTTTGCTCTGGACGAAATTTTCGGTCGCAACCCGAAAGAAGTCGACCAACTGTTCCGTCGCCAGGGACTTGATCCAGCCCGTCCTTACACGGCTAGAATCAACTCATTCGGCGTCACCATCGAACAGGAAATCGACGCTAAGGTGTCCAAATATCAGATGTTCTCCTAGGGGAAAACCCCTAGAAGAAAACATCGGAAAAATTGGGAGACAATGGCCGCAAGGGCTGCTGTCCGGCAGGGGGATTTCTCACCCCCGCTCGCGACAGGCCTGAGCGGCGACATCACCTTCAATTAAAAACCGGCCCTTCAGGCCGGTTTTTTAATCTGTAATGAAAAGACGTCTAACCTCTCTCCTTTCTTGAGCTTTGTGCCCTACCATGGTATTTTGTTTTGCGCTTCGGCGAAACCCCCATGGATTGGGAGTGTATCGTCCGAACCCCAGCAATGGAGATCCCCCTTAACCCTGGATACTGAATCAGACTGAGCCCCGATGGGGCCCACGTCCGGTCACAACAAGCTGAAATCCTAGGGGTATGAGGAATCACAACCGTACGATAAGGCCGCGGAAATGCGGCAACAGAGCAGATGGGCGTTTTCATCTGCCGGCTCATTCCCGTTCGCGAGGAGATGCATGGACAACCGCCAGAACTTGCTGCGCCAGCTTCCTGCCATTGAAAAACTGCTCAATTCTTCAGCACTCAATGAATTATTTACAACCTGTCCCCGCCCCCTGGTGGTCGAAGCAGCGCAAGAGACCATCGCCGATCTGCGACAGGCCATCCTGCGCGGCGACGTCGACAGCGACAATCTCGACCTGTCCGTGGACACCGTTGCCCAGCGGGCGGCACAGCGGGCGATCAATAAATTTCAAACATCTCTGCGCCACGTCATCAACGCCACTGGCACTATTCTACATACCAACTTGGGCCGGGCACCTCTGAGCGACGATGCGCTGCAGGCGGTGGACAAAGTGGCCCGGTCCTATTCCAACCTGGAGCTGGACTTGAAGACCGGCCAGCGCGGCCATCGCTATTCCCACATCGACGAGCTGTTGTGCCGCCTGACCGGCGCCGAAGCGGCTGCCGTCGTTAACAACAATGCCGGAGCCGTTCTCCTTGCCCTGACAGCATTGGCCCAGGGCAAGGAAGCCATCGTCTCCCGAGGCGAGCTGGTTGAGATCGGCGGCGCGTTCCGCGTTCCGGATGTCATGGAAGCCGGCGGGGTCATCCTGCGGGAAGTCGGCACGACCAACAAAACCCATATGAAGGATTACCGAGGAGCCATCAACGAAAACACCGGATTGCTCCTCAAAGTCCACACCAGCAACTATCGCATTGTCGGCTTTACCAGCCAGGTTCCTGCCGCAGAAATGGTTGCCCTGGGTCGGGAGCACAATATCCCGGTCATGGAAGATCTCGGTAGCGGCATGCTGTTCGACCTCTCCCCTTTCGGACTGCCGCGTGAACCGACCGTGGCCGAAGCGGTGGAGGCCGGCATCGATGTATTGACCTTCAGCGGCGACAAGCTTCTCGGTGGTCCCCAGGCCGGCCTGATCGTCGGCAAAAAGTGGGCGATCGACAAAATCCGCCATCATCCTCTGGCCCGTGCGTTGCGTATTGATAAACTGACCCTGGCAGCCATGGAAGCCACCCTGCGCCATTATCTTGAAAAAGAACGGGCGATTGCCGAGGTCCCGGTACTGCGCCTCCTCAACATGTCGGCCAGCGATGTGGAAAAACGCTGTCAGCGCCTGGCGACCCAACTGCAGGAACGACTCGGGGATCAGGCGGAAATCAGCATCGTGCCAGAGCCGGCCACTGTCGGTGGTGGCGCCCTCCCCCTCACCTTGCTCGACGGCTTCGCCCTGGCAGTAGCGCCGCGCCAATTGTCCGTAGACACGTTGTCCAGTCGTTTGCGGGCCGGATCACCGCCGGTCGTTGGGCGCATTCAGGATGACCGCCTGCTGCTCAATCCACGCACCGTTTTCCCGGCCGAGGAGGAAACCCTCGTCGTGCAAGTGCTTCACGCCATCACCACTCAGGACTGATCAACATGGCCGCTGCAATCCAGAAACACATCATCATCGGTACTGCCGGGCATGTTGACCACGGCAAAACCGCCCTCATCAAAGCTTTGACCGGAGCCGAGACGGACCGTTTGCGCGAAGAAAAAGAGCGCGGCATCTCCATCGACCTCGGGTTCGCTCCCTTTCGTCTCCCCAGCGGCGAGATCGCCGGCGTCGTCGACGTCCCCGGCCACGAACGTTTTATCAGCAACATGCTGGCCGGCATCGGCGGCATCGACCTGGTTCTGCTGGTGGTTGACGTCAATGAAGGGGTTATGCCCCAGACCCACGAGCACTTGCAGATTCTCGAACTGCTGCAGATCTCCCGCGGCATCGTGGTTTTGACGAAATGCGATATCGCCGAAGAGGAGTGGATCGACATCGTCGAGGAAGAGGTGCGCGAAGAAGTCGGCCATACCTTTCTCAAGGATGCGCCCTTCTGCCGGGTTTCGTCCCTGACCGGGGCCGGCATACCGGAGCTGATCAGCACCATCCAACAGATGGTTCGCACTATCGACCCCAAGGATTCGGACGGCCCGTTGCGGCTCCCCATTGACCGTCATTTCAGCGTCAGCGGTTTCGGAACTGTTGTCACCGGCACCCTGCTGTCCGGCTCGGTTAAAATCGGCGATTCGGTAGAAGCCCTCCCCCCCGGCAAACAGGTGCGGGTCCGAGAGGTGCAGGTTCACGGCAAGAAGACCGACCAGGCCTATGCCGGTCAGCGCGTGGCCCTCAATCTGGTCGGCCTCGATCGCGACGAAATCCAGCGCGGGGCTGTAATCGGCACCCCGGGGATTTTTGAACAGACCCAGCGCCTCGACGCCCGACTGACTCTGCTCCCGGATGCGCCACGTGCCGTCAAATTCCGTGACCCGATCCATTTCTATCTCGGCACAGCCCGGGTGGTCGGAGTGGTCGCCCTGCTCGATCGCGATGTCATGGAACCGGGCGAGAGCGCCATCGTCCAGATTCATCTTGATCGCCCCCTGGTGGCGCACCGCCAGGACCGCTTCATCATCCGCTCCTATTCGCCCATGACGACCATCGGTGGCGGCTTGGTCATCGACCCCAACCCGGTCAAGCACCGGCGGTTCCGGGATGAGGTCATGCAGTCCCTCAAAGAATTGGAATCGGGCGAGAAATCCTTTATCCTGCAGAAGCTCACCGATCTCGGAGCCTCGCGGGTCAAGGAACTGGAACAGATCACCGGGATGGGCAAGGAACGCATCACCCAGAACCTGGAAGATCTCAAAGATGAAGCGCGGGTGGCGTTTGTCGGCGACCAGTGGCTGACTACGCAAAACTGCAAAATCCTGCGCAACAAACTGGTGGAGGAGACCACGAATTTCCATCCCGACCATACCCTGTTGCCAGGGATTCCCCGCGCCACCTTGCGCAATGCACTCCCCAAAAACATCTCTCCGAAAACCTTCGACACCCTGCTCGACCAGCTCCTGCAGGACGGAGCTCTGGCCCAGAACGGCGAATGGATCCATATCCCCGGTTTTGTACCCCAGCCGAGCGAACTGCAGTCCCGTGAAATCCAACGGATCGAGCAGGCTTACAAGGAAGCCGGGGCGATGGCCAAAAACAAACGGGAGATGCTCGAGCAGCTCAATATGGAAGAGGACCGGGTGGAACTCTTCTTCGGCTACCTGTTCGCCACCGGCCGCATGGTCCGGCTCAACGACGAGAGCTTTTTCCACATCGACACCTACCGTCAGGCAATTCGACTGTTGCGCGAGCATTTTGCCAGCAACGAGACGCTGACTCTGGCGGACTTCCGCGACAAACTCGGCAGCGCCCGCAAACAGACCCAGGGGGTGCTGGAACATTTCGACGGCCTCAAATACACGATGCGGCGTGGCGACATCCGCGTTGCATGGAAACTGCCGGAGAACGATGAATAAACGACTGTACGGCACAACGCCGGCAGGGAAAGGACAGCCATGAGCGACAAGCAAAAGCGGCTTTCTAGCATGTCGCGCAGCGCGGGGTGAGCGGCCAAGCTCGGTCCTGAGACCCTGGCACAGGTGCTGTGCCAGCTACCGCAAAGCGACGACCCCAACCTGCTGTCGCGCGATATTCCCTGCGCCGATGCCGGCATCTACCGCATCAACGACAGCCAGGCCCTGCTGCAATCGGTCGACTTCTTCACACCGGTGGTGGATACGCCCCGGCTGTTCGGCGAAATTGCGGCCGCCAACGCCCTTTCCGATATCTACGCCATGGGAGGACGGCCCCTGACCGCCATGAACCTGGTGGGATTCCCTCCCTGCCTCGAACTGGCAGTTCTGACGGAGATCCTGTTAGGGGGGGCGGCTAAAGTGATGGAAGCCGGAGCTGTCATCGTCGGCGGACATTCGGTGGAAGACGAAGAGCCGAAGTACGGGCTGTCCGTGACCGGCATCGTCGATCCGCGCCACATGGTCACCACCATCGGCTGCAAACCAGGTGATCGCCTGATTCTGACCAAGCCTCTCGGCACCGGCATGCTGACCACTGCACTGAAGGGGGAAGTTCTGACGGAAAGCGACATCTCCGAAGCCATTGCCGGGATGGCGACTCTGAACCGGGTCGCTTCGGAGATCATGTTGGAGGTAGGGGTTTCGGCCTGCACCGACATCACCGGTTTCGGCTTGATGGGACACGCTCTGGAAATGGCCGATGCCAGCCGCATCAGCCTGCTGATCGAAGGAGACGCCCTGCCGGTCTATCCCAAGGTCTTGGACATGGCGGAGATGGGTTTGGTGCCGGTGGGAAGCTATCGCAACCGCGAGCATTATCTGCCGCGAGTGGCGGATGCTGACCGGATTCCGAGCCGCACTCTCGATCTGCTCGCCGACCCGCAAACCTCGGGGGGACTACTCATTGCCGTCAATCCGGGCAAAGCTGACGAGCTGTGTTCCCGGCTGTTGGCTGCCGGACGCGGCGCCTATCCTATCGGCTGGGTCAGCGACGGCCCCGCTGCCACCCTGCAGGTGATCTGACCCGCAGTCCTGCCATTCTTCGCATCACTAAACTTTTGAGAACGCAATTGCGAATTCAGGCTGAGCAAAAATGTCTGAATGCAAGGCGTCGGGCCAACTGAAGAATAAGGCGTAGGGCTTTTATGTCGTTGACGAAATACGCCCGCAACGCAGCAGGCGAACGTTTTTCATCAGCCTGTTTAAAAATCGCCGGTCAGCTTCTGCAGGTCATAGATCTTCGGATTTAAATTCTTTACCACCTCGATGATTTCGCGCAGGCCGTCCTCACCCACGCCACTCTCTTCATCGACCCCCTGGAACCACTGATGTCCTTTAGGAAGCGAGGTGTAATTGTTGCCGCGCAGCAGAGACACGTCGACTAAGTCATTGACCCGCCCCTCGGTTTCCCAGGGATCACGATAGTTGTACTGGCGAGCCACGATGTGCAGCCCCATTCCGTTGGGGAACACCCCGCGCACTTCAAAGGAAAATTCCCGCGGCGCGCTGTAGTTGTCACTGCGGCCGCCCCGTGAGGCCGCCTTGGCGCCGGCCCCTTCCAATAATTCTCTTACGGTCTCTTCGGTCATCGGTACCGGTTGTTGCATTTCAACGATTCCTGGTCAGGGGTTATTTGTTCAGGCGCAGTTCCACACCCCAGGGAACCGGTTTTTCCCCATCACCGGTCAGAACCCAAAGGGTCGGGAATTCCATTTTTTCCGGGGCCGGTCCAAAGCCGTCAGTGAGATAGATCACCGCTGCCGGCCGGGGCTGCATCTGCTTGGCATATTCGAACACCGGCCGCAGGTCGGTGAAGCCGCCGCCGTGATAGACTTCAGCCACGTGGTGGTTGCTGCGGAACGCTTCAATCTTCTGGATACGACTTCCGGCATAGAGGACGGTGATCAGGCTATCGCGGCCTCGCGCCAAATGGTTCAATTCGCTGGCAAAGGCTTCACGCAATGGTTGCAGGTCGGTGGAGTCGCTGACATCCACGCCAACCAGCAAATTGAGACGCTGCCGCTTGCGGATACCGGGAGTTTCCTGGCCGAAGCGACGATGCTCGCGTTTCCAGGTCGTTTTACGACCGACCCGACCGGCGGTGGCCATGAATTGACGCAGAATTTGCCGCCAGGGAATGGCTGGGGGTGCCAAAAGGCCATTGATCAGACCACGCAGATCGCCCGGGATTTCGTCGCCACACTTACGGTGCGCATCGCGCACCATGCTGCGTACCATCTGTTCGGCCAGGCCCAGCGGCGTACTGTCCGCGTCTTGCCAGATATGGTGATCGTCCAAGGTCTCGGGTCGATGAACTTCAGCCAGATCGACCTCAACCTCGGAACGTTCTGAGGCCTCTCTGTGTTCACCCTGATCCGGAGAAGCATTGCCGTAGCCGCCCCCTTCCAGATTGCCGGTGTCGAACAGCCGGTGCAGCTGCTGATAATATTCTTCAGCGGCCAGGCCATCCTCCATCTTGAAAAAACGAGGAAACGGTGCTCCGGCTGGGAGGTTGGGAATGGAGGGATTGATCGCCAGATCGCAAGCCACATCCCAGTCGTAAGCGTTTCGTTCTTTCCGCCGCGCCATGTGCAGATGCAGGACATGCTTGAGGACGTGTTCGAGCAAGGCGCTTTGCTCCTCAGCTGCATAACCGGCGAACAACGCCTCGTTCACCTGCAAGGTCGGCACCCCGTGAGCGATGGTGACGCCAAGTGCCTTATCGCCGTTGCCGATCTCTCGTCGGAAATTCAAAAGCATATGCCCGTAGAAGGGTCGCTGTTTGAGCAGACGCACAATGGCGTCCTGCAAAACGCGGGAGGTCACGGTGTAGACGCTTCGCGGCTGATGGTCTCGATGGCATCGAACACCACCGCATCGTATTTATCCTGGACCAGAGCCTGGGCCAGCTCGGGAATTCGCACGAGAGCCTTGACCAGACCGAAACGCAAATCACGGGGGAGGACTGCAATATAGCTGACCAGGTTCTCCTCCTGGACAGGTTCCAGCGTCGGATCATCTTCCAGGGACATAATCAGATCGTTCATGGTCATTGCCTGCTGGTCGTCACGCTGAGCAGCCACCTTGTCCGCCACCTCTGCCCAGGCATCGAGAACCTCACGACCGGAAACCGGCCGTTCACGCTGTTCAGCACACCAGCCAAGAAAGGTCACTGCCGCTTCTTTGCCGACGATCCCGGCGTAGACTTCCATTTCCAGCTCACGCGGGAAACGGCACTTCTGGCGTAAGATGCTGACCATTTCCCAAGCCCGCTCGGTCGGCTCCATCTGCATATCCAAGGGAGCCCCTTGTGCTGCCAGGACATGGGGGTGGTGAGCCAGAAAACCACGGACATCCTTGTCCAGCTCGCGCGCTTGCGCATAACGCGCCCAGCACTGGTAATCGGTCTCAACATAAATCATCACCATGCGATCGAGCAGAGCGCGATCAAGCGGGGCGACCTGATAAGTACCGTCTGGAGGATTGATGGAAACCACCACCCGGTGACGGCCATCGAGTTGATGCCGATGCAGCGCCCGGCGTTGCCCTTCGGCAGGGGGCTCGACAAACTGGAAAATGGCCTGCAGAGTATCCTCCTGCTGCGCCCGGTTCAATTCATCGCAATGGATGATGGTCTGCATGGCTTCGGCGTCGGGCCACCAGCTGGGGCGCGACCAGCGCATCAGTTCGCCGTCCCGGTAAGGAATCCCGACCAGGTCGCCGACTTCCATCTGCCCCAGCCTCAACGGCACGTAGCGGAACTCGATCTCCCGACAGACCTGGATGATGCCGGCGGTTTTTCCGACACCACGGTGTCCGACCACGCACGGCGTAAGGTCGGTCTTGGTGAGGATCTCCCGCAATACAGTCTTCATCTGCTCGATGTTCATTGCCTGTCCAACTCCTTTATAGCCAGCCTAACTCGGCAAAAAGCTGTTGTTTTTGGGTACCGGCCGGGGTAAAGTTCCGACAGTCTGCAGCACCGGGGCTTATTATAACCATATCGGTGATGAATGTCTATTCCCTGGTCTGGCAAATTTATTCTTCCTCATGGTAGGCCTATGTTCTCGTTTGGTCCACTCGAAATTATCCTTCTGCTGATTCTGCTGATCCTGGTTTTTGGCTGGCGTCGCAGCGGTCAACTGTTTGGACGAGCACTCCGCCACCGCGACCAAATCCAGCAATTGCGTGGCCAGCTGACGCCCGGGGGGATCAAGCAGCGCCTGCTGACCTGGCTCAAGGATTCGCTGTTCGGCCCGAGGTAAAGGCCCCTGCAAAACAAAAAGGCCGGCAACATGTGCCGGCTCAATTTGTGCCTCGATTCCGCTGCGTCTAAAAAATCACGTAATCCGTTGTAAGGCTGAGCAAAAATATCCAGATGCAAGGCATCGGCAATCTTGAGGGATATTTTTCATCAGCAGCTTAGAAGCGTTCTTCCTTCCACATCTCCCTCTCAAACCTCTGCACTTGGTTGCGTCCCCCGTCCTTGGCCCTGTACAAGGCGACATCCGCGAACTTGATCGCCTGCCAGAGGGATTCGGTATCGCCAGGATACTCGCAGACCCCGAGGCTGATGGTCTTCTGCAGCATCCCTGCCGGAGTGACGATTTTGTGTTCAGCCACGGATTGGCGAATTTTTTCTGCCACAATCGTGCTTTCACCAGGCTGGATATCGAGCAATAACACCAGGAATTCTTCGCCACCGAAACGGATCACCACGTCCGACTCGCGCACGCATTCCTGAATGCGTTGGGCCGTCTCCCGTAAAACCATGTCACCGATATCATGTCCATACTGGTCGTTGACCTGTTTGAAAAAGTCCAGGTCGCACATGACCAACCCCAGGGTTCCTTTGCGGCGCAGCACACCCGCGGTCAAGTGTCCGGCATGATCCTGCAAAAAGCGCCTGTTGTAGAGGCTGGTCAACGCATCCTTGAGGGCCGATTCACGCAGCGTCTGCAACAATCGTTTGGCTTCCAGAACGGACAGGGATTGGCGGATATAGGCTTCGGCCTGGAACAGAGTGGTTCGGTAGACGATTTGGTCCTCTTCCAAGCTTGGACCATGCGGCAACAAAAACTGGATCAGACCACCGGATTGACCGCCGATCAACAAGGGAATGCACACGTGATGATAGGTTTCGGCCATGCGGAAATAGATACAGACGCCGGGAAAATCGAGGGACGAAACGCTACGGCCGGTGCGCCGCGCCCGACACCATTCACAATGGGTCAGCACTTCAGGATCGCAAGGGTTTACGGTTTCTTCGGTGACGGGCGGATAGACCTGTTGCATCCCCTTTTGAGGCTTGCAGAGCTCGAGAATGCGAAACTTTTCGATTCCCAATTGAACCTGAAACACCTCGCCGAGACGCGCATAAACGTCCTCCAGGCAGACATCCTCTTCAATCACCCGCTTGAACATATTCATGCTGTGCACGGTGTCCATCAGGGCATTGAATTCACGTGAGAGGAGACCGATTTCATCATCAGAGACAACCGTAATCTTTTGAGTTAAATCGACCTCGCCGGTACCCAGGGAATGGATCTGTCGGACAATGGCATTGACCGGGGTACCGATAGCCCGGGATATCCACCAGGTGAATAGGGTCAGAAGGATCAGAGCCACGCCAAGGACTGCAGGCAGGAGCAGGTATGCGAAATTCATGATCGACTGCATGTTCTGCACTTGATTCAGATAACTGTATTGGGACATCTCACCATGGCTACGCGCCAGGCGCAGAGCATCCGCCAATATCTGCCGCAGATTGCCAATCTCAACAGTGGCATCGAAGTCTTGGTTGAGTTGGGTGGAAGCTGTTCTATCTTGATACCTCTCAAGAAAAACATGCAGGCTGTCTTCTGCCATGCCCAGACGGCGGTTCATTTCAGTCTGGAATTCTTTCCAGGTACGCCCTTTCTGGATTCCAGCGCTGCCGAGAAGTGGCACCTCGCGTTGAGCTTGCATCGCCGAGGTGGGTATCTCAAGGACGTCCGATGCGCTTTGCAGTCGGTTGTGGATGGCAGACAAACGACGCGCCAACTGACTGGGGTCGGCATGGATATCCAACTCCGTCATTTCACTTTCGCATGCCGTCAAAATCCCCAAGAGACTTTGCAGAGCCCGCTCCTGGGGAACGGCCTCGAACACCATATTCTGATAAGTTGCATGCAACCGGGTCAATGACAGCAAAGTTACTGTCGCCATGACCAAAAACCAAAAGGAAGTCCCCCCCCAAAAAAGAAAAAACTTTTTGCGAATCGGCAAATCAATAAATGTAATCAGCCGAATTAAGCGGCGCCAGAACGGGGTAGCTTCTGGAACGGTCATGTGGCTCTCCTCTTCATGATCATGGTTTGCCTTAATCATGAATTAATCAATGCAAATTAGGCGCCACTTAATTCTTAATGAAACAAAAAAAACGGGCGCCGGAATTCCGGCGCCCGTCTCTCGTGCGTTCGGTCTAAATTAGGATCAGACAGCAGCTTTAGCAGCAGCAAGAGCCGCGTCATAATTAGGTTCGGTGGTCACTTCTTTTACGATTTCCAGGTAACTGACCTTGTCTTGGGCGTCGATCACCACGACAGCCCGGGCAAGAAGTTTCAATTCCTTGATCAGCAGACCGTAATTCAGACCAAACGAGCGGTCCTGATAGTCAGACAAGGTTTTGACGCGGTCAATACCAGCGTTCCCACACCAGCGGTTCTGGGCAAAGGGAAGGTCGACACTGACGGTGTAAACCTCGACATTGCCGGGGAGCTGGGCAGCGGCCTCATTGAATTTCCGGGTCATGGTATCGCAGACACCCGTGTCCAGAGAAGGAACCACGGTGATCAGACGCACCTTGCCTTTGCTGTCAGCCAGGGTCACAGGTTGCAGGCCTTTGTCGACGACCCGAAATTCCGGGGCTTTATCACCAACCTTGATCGGGGTGCCGAGCAGGGTGGCGGGATTTCCTTTAAACGTTATGACGTCGTTACGCTCCTGGGTCATTGCAATTCTCCTTAGCAAAAAGATTATCTAAACGGTCATAATTCTACTCGACCAGTCAATGCTGTCAAGTGCAGGTTAAAAAAATCCTACAATCCTGGCATTTGCTGAAGTTGGTCAACCTCCGGACATTTCAGCATACCACGCAGATAGTTCTCCAGAATCACCCCTTGTCCAGGAGAGAGCGTGGTAAATTGGATTCCGACCCCGTCACGGTAATTGTTGCTTCGCTCCGGCTGCATTTGAAAAACGATCCGTCCTGTCAGTTCCAATTCGGTCTTCAAACCCCACAGCGGAATATTGATCGAAAAGGTCTCCCCTTGAGGAAGCTCGCTTCCCCCTAGGAAAAACAGTCCGCCGCAACTCAGGTTGAGAATCTGCCCAAGGTGAAACCGCATCCCCTGGTGGAGCATCCCCGGCAGATTCACCTCAAGCCGAGGCGACTGGCGCCGGAGGGAGGGAAAGGACTCCGTCAGTAAATCGTGGATAAGGAAGATATCGGGAGGGTCGTCAAGATAGATAAATTCAGGACGTTGGAAGGCCGCCTCAGCTCCAGCAAAGCCGCTTAAAAAGACCAGGCGCAGGTCGGGTAAATCTGAACGGCGATTGAACAGCATAGGGGCAAGCGGCCCCAAACTTTGCCACTGGTCCGGGTCGCAGATCAGCACATCGGGACAGACGCTGCTGAGAACCTCCCAGGACAGGCCGTCACAATAATTTTGCACAGCGAAATCGAGTTGAGCCAATTGCTCAACCAGATGGCGGCAACCGGAACGTTTGGAAACCGATAAAATCAGAGGATGTCTCATCAGGATACCCATGCCCTTGGGAATACTGCACAAACATGGTCAATTCAACCATAAAAGAGTAAACCGTCAAGCAGTTGAAACATCATGAATTTTATTTGCAGATACCGCAACGATGGCAGTGCTGTTGACAAGGCTGGCTAAATTCACCGGCAAGCGCACGCTGATATTCGCTCCACAGGTAGTCCCGGCGCACGCCACTGGCCAAGACCTCCCAGGGAAAGACCTCGTCCTGATCTCTTACGCGGAACACGTAGGAATCAATGGACAGCCCGAGTTCCCGACAGGCGGCAGGCAGTTTTTTGCCTCCGGATAGGAGTGGCAATGCGCGAGCCGTGCGCCTGCCTCCTCGGCTGAAAAAGGCCTGCAGTACGGCGCTACGCAATGATTCAAAAATCACGTCAGTGTTGGGGATGCGTGCCACGGCGGAGCGGATGGTCTTCATCCGTTTTTCCAGCACCTTTTCCTTTTCCATCCCACACCATTGGAAGGGGGTAAAAGGCTTGGGAACGAAGGGATTAATGGACAGGGTCAGATTGCCGAGACGACCGTGAAGTTTCTGCGCCTCGAGCCAAACGTGGCGGATCTTCTTGGTCAACTCCAGCAACTCTTCAATATCGTCATCGGCCTCAGTGGGTAGGCCGATCAGGAAATAAAGTTTCAGATTCAAAATGCCGCCACCGGCGATGAGGTCAACCGCGGCCAGGATCTGTTGTTCATCCAATCCCTTGTTGATGACGTTGCGCAGGCGTTGACTTCCGGCTTCAGGAGCAATGGCCACAGTACGGTGCCCAGACTCTTTGAGCGCAGCGACTTCTTCGGCCGTCAGGGAGTCGATGCGCAAGCTGGCAACCGCGACTTCCCCTCCTTGCTGAAGAATCCAGCCTTGCAGCCGCCCGATATCGGGATGATCCGAAACGGCGGGGCTCACCAGGCCGATACGCTTCCGGGTCTGAAGACCTTTTTCCAATTGCGGTAGCAAGTTATCGAGACTGCGCTCTCGCGGCGGCAGGAACAAAAAGCCAGCTGCGCAGAAGCGGCAACCGCGGGAACACCCGCGAGAAATCTCCACCAGGCTCATTTCCCCGAATTCGGTATCGCGGGTCTGTACAAAGGAGCGGCATTCGCCGGCATTCAAATCGTCCAGCCATTGCCGCATCACTGCTGCCCCACCATTGTAGGCGGCCACCTTCCCGTCCTCCCGATATTCGACCTGGTAGTGCGACGGAACGTAGATGCCCGGGATAGAAGGAAGTTTCTGCAACAATGCTGCTTTGTTGCCCTTGAAGGACGTCAACAGATCGAGCAGGCCAGGAAGGATCACCTCCCCCTCTCCCACGGCGAACACGTCCATGATGTCCGCCAAAGGCTCAGGGTTAAGAAAGGCGCAGACCCCTCCGCACAGCAGCAGGGGGTATTGATCGTCCCGCTCTGCCGACCACAGCGGCATGCGCCCCAGCGAGAGAATTCGCGGTAGATGGAGGTAATCGTTTTCAAAAGAGATCGAAAAGGCGATCAGGTCGAAATCGCTCAAGAACCGACCGCTCTCCAGGGAAAAGAGGGGATAGCCGGTTTTGTCATGTTCCTGCAGGTCATCTTCATCAGGAAGGAAAAACCGCTCGCAGAGTGTATCGGGACGACTGTTGAGCATATGATAAACAGTCAGGAACCCCAGGTTGCTCATGGCATGATGGTACGTATTGGGGAAAACCAGAGCAATACTCAGCCGGCCCCCCCATGGTTCGGGTTGGGAACCGCTCTCGGCCGCCAGCCGCCGGCGCATTTTGTCGATCAGTTTATGAGACATAAGCTTTCTATTTTTAAGCGCATTCAACCTTGTCGCGGCATTTTAACCCAGAACGGGTCAGGACCAAAGAAAAAGGGACCGCAAAGCGGTCCCCAGTGACGAGGGAGTCGTCATTTTAATTACAAATAGGCACGGCTGGCTCTGAGTGACAGCGGGCGGAGAACCGCTGTCGAGCCGTTCCGGCAGTGATAACCAGAAAATGCCTTTGAAAATAAATCGTCCGCCAGAGGCGGGTCTAGTCGACCCGCTTGCGCAGGAAAGTCGGAATATCGTATTCCTCCTCTTCGTTGTTATAGAAACCGTGACTGCGCGGTACATCCTTCTGCTGGTTGCGAATGAAGGTCGGCAGATCACGGTCAACCCGACCGGTCGGCAGGGTGATGTGTTTTTTCAATTCGTCACTGCCACGACGTCCCTTTTCGAAGGTACCGCCAAAGCCGGTGGCGATGGCAGTGACCTTGAGGCGGTCGCCGAGTTCTTCGTTGATGACCAGGCCGATGATGATGTTGGCATCTTCATGAACCTTCTCGTGGATGATGCGGGAAACTTCATCGAAATCTTCCATCGTCATATTGGAGGAACCGGAGATATTCACCAGCACCCCTTTGGCTCCGGAGATGTCAATGTCTTCAAGCAGCGGGCTGCTGATGGCCTGCTGAGCAGCCAAGGTGGCACGCTTCTCACCTTCGCCCACGCCGATGCCCATCATGGCCATGCCGCGCTCGCTCATGATCGCTTTAACGTCGGCAAAGTCGACGTTGATCATCCCCTCGGTGGTGATCAGGTCGGAAATCCCTTGCACGGCTTGGCGCAGAACGTCGTCAGCCGGCTTGAAGGCATCGAGGATGCTCATGTTCTTGCCGGCCAGGCCAAGGAGGCGGTCGTTGGGGATAACGATCAGCGAATCGACGACATCTTTGAGGCAGTCAACACCATCCTCAGCTTTTTTCAGCCGCTGCCGGCCTTCACGGGAGAACGGTTTGGTGACCACGCCGACGGTCAGGGCACCAAGCTCACGGGCTACTTCGGCAATGACAGGAGCAGCGCCGGTACCGGTACCGCCACCCAGGCCGCTGGCGATGAAGACCATGTCAGCCCCTTCCAGCACTTCAGTCAAACGAGCTCGGTCCTCCAGAGCAGCCTCACGGCCGATCTCAGGATTTGCTCCGGCACCAAGCCCCTTGGTCAGTTTGCCACCGAGCTGCAGTTTCATGGGTGCGAGGCTCCGCTTGAGAGCTTGAGCGTCGGTATTGGCAGCGATGAAATCGACCCCTTCCACACAGGAAAGGATCATGGTGTTGACAGCGTTTCCGCCCCCGCCCCCGACTCCGATGACCTTGATTTTTGCCGATTGATCGATACTTTCATCAAATTCAAACATGACTCCCTCCGAATCCGGTTGTGCCGAGGATTCTCCGCATCCCCAGCGGTTATTGATTATCCATTTATGACTGATCGATTAACTGTTAATCCGTAAAAGGCTTTTTCTAAAGCTGAACAAAAACATTTGAGCTCAACCCCTTCGGCTGGGCGTTTTTATCAGCCGTTTAAAAGAACTCGTTGAACCACTCCTTCATCCGCCGCATGATCTTATCGAACATGTTTTCCTGGCCGATGGTGAAGTTGCGAGTCTGCAAGTTGCGGCTGCCGTATTTCACCAGGCCTACGCCAGTGGCGTAAATAGGTGAATTGACAACATCGGTCAGTCCGCCGATATCACGAGGCACTCCGCGCCGCACCGGCAGGTTGAAGATCTGCTCGGCCAATTCCGGCATGCCGGGCAGGATACTGGTGCCACCGGTGATGACCACTCCACCGGCAATCAGGTCCTCGAATCCGCTCTTGACGATCTCCCGATTGACCAGGGAGAAGATTTCCTCGACCCGCGGTTCGAGGATTTCGGCCAACAGCTGCCGGGACAGGACGCGGGCTTCGCGACCGCCCACGGAGGGGACTTCGATGGTCTCGTCCTTGCCGACCATCGAGGTCAGGCAACAGCCATAGTTCTGCTTGATCTTTTCGGCATCACCCATCGGGGTGCGCAGACCGACGGCGATGTCGTTGGTCAGGTGGTTGCCGCCGAGACTGAGAACCGCGGTGTGTTTGATGGCGCCGTCGACGAAAATGGCGATATCGGTGGTGCCGCCGCCGATGTCGACCAGGGCGACGCCGAGTTCCTTCTCGTCAGATGACAGTACCGCTTCGGACGAAGCCAGCTGTTCGAGAACGATATCGGCGACGTCAACGCCGGCGCGGTTGCAGCTCTTGATGATGTTCTGCGCGCTGGCCACTGCGCCGGTGACGATATGCACCTTGGCTTCAAGGCGCACCCCGCTCATGCCGAGCGGTTCCTTGATGCCGTCCTGATCGTCGATGATGAATTCCTGGGGAAGGATATGGATCACTTCCCGGTCCATGGGGATAGCGATGGCCTTGGCGGCATCGATGACCCTCCGCACATCCTCGCTGTTCACCTCACGGTTCTTGATGGCGATCACCCCTTGGGAGTTGAATCCCTTGATGTGGCCGCCGGCAATCCCGGCGAAGACGGTTTTGATCTCACAACCGGCCATCAGTTCCGCTTCCTGAATTGCCTTGCGGATAGCCTCGACCGTACTCTCGATGTTGATCACCACCCCTTTGCGCAACCCCTTGGAGGGGCTGGTGCCGATACCGACGATGTCGAGCCCGTCATCGGTAAGGTTCCCCACGATGGCACAGATCTTCGTCGTGCCGATATCCAGGCCGACTATCAGGCTATCTCTCTTGTTGGACATCTTTTTCCCCTTCCCACTTGGAATCTAACCCTTGCCACGAACACACAGCGTATCGAGTTTGACGATGACGCGGTCCATGACATTCAAATCGATATATTTCAGCCCGGCCAAACGCGGTTCGATCTCCCAATAGATGCGTTCCAGCCGGTCAAGCTTGGCGGCAAAATCTTGGCGGCCTATCTTAACAGGGACTCCGCCCAAACTGGTGTAAATAATTAATCCTTCTTCCCGGTCAATGCTGAATTCCGAAACATCGTCGAGATTGAACTTGCTGCGCCTGGCCAGTTCGTCGGCCAATTGCAGGGCATCACAGAGGGCGGCGCGGGCCTGGTCCGGCTGGTCGAGAAAAAAACTTCGTTCCAGACCGGTAACAACCGGATAATCAAGATCATCGCCGGCTTCCAGGGCCTTGAAGACCTCCCCCGAAGCATCGACATAATAAAGATAATCCAGGCTGACCACAAGCTTCGCTTTACGTTCCGTTACACGAATCACCACGTCGCCGGGGAAGACCCGTTGCACCTCAGCAGAAGCGATCCACGGATCCTCTTCGATCTTGCGGCCGATGAGCGCAAGGTCCAGGTCGAAGATATTGGTTCCAGCAAGGATATCGGACAGAGCGACAATTTCATCCCCGCTGACCCGCTGGTTGTTCTCTACGCGAACCTGACGCACTTGAAAAAAATCCGATGCGAAAAGCAACCGTACCGCCAAGACCGTCCCGACCACCAGCAAACTCGCACTTCCGGTGAAAACGCTGATGCGCAGCAGGCGGCTGAGAATTTTTTTCCAATCGCGCTCTGCCTTTTGCCGCTTGCGCTTGTTGGCTTTGATCTTGTTCGGTTTGGGGGCTTTCAGGTCCCGCATCCATGCCTCTTTCCAGGATCCCCCGGCTTATTTACCGAGCCCGGCGTCCGCCAGGATTTCCAATACCAATTGGTTAAAGCTCATGCCGGCATGGCCGGCAGCCTTGGGCAGCAGGCTGGTTTCGGTCATCCCGGGAATCGTATTGACTTCCAGACAGAAAACCTCCTGTTCCCGAATCATAAAATCGACGCGCGCCGCACCGCGGCAACCGAGGGCCAGACATGCTGCAACAGCCTCTTCCTGCGCCTTGGTGTAGATGTCAGAGGGAATCGGAGCCGGCAGCAGGTATTCGGTCTGACCAGCGGTATATTTGGACTGATAGTCGTAAAAACCGCTTTTCGGGACGACCTGGATCACCGGCAGCGCTTTGCCGTTGAGAACCCCCACGGTAACCTCCTGGCCGGAGATGTATTCTTCAACCAAGATCGAGTCATCGTACTTGCGCGCCACGGTTAGAGCTGTGGCGAGTTCGGCCGCCGAACGGACGATGCTGACGCCGATGGTCGACCCTTCCCTTGACGGCTTGACGACCCGAGGGTAGCTGCGCTCACGACTGAGAAACTGTTGCACATCCCCAGATCCGTTGGCCACCTCGAACTCTGGAGTCGGCAGGCCCTGATAGAGGAGGACTTTTTTGGTCATGACTTTGTCCATGGCCAAACTGGATGCGAGCACTCCGCTGCCGGTATAAGGGATGCCCATCATTTCGAGCATTCCCTGCACCGTTCCGTCTTCGCCGAAACGTCCGTGCAAAGCGATGAAAGCCAACTCAATGTTCTCTTCCCTCAGTTTCGCTGCCAGATCCCGCCCGGCATCGATGGCGACGGCCTGGAATCCTTCGCTCACCAGACTGTTCAGAACCGCCCGCCCTGTGCGTAAGGAGACATCGCGCTCAGCAGACAAGCCGCCCAGCAAAACTGCAATACGTTTGGTTTTCAATTCATCAATCCGCATCGCTTTCCCCTTACCGGCCTCTTTGCGCTTCTTGTTCGCGTAATGCCGTAATCAAACGTTCGCCAACCTGGTAGACACTGCCGGCGCCGAGAGTAATCACCATATCACCAGGCCGAATCGTGGCCAGCAGATGGTCAATGACCTCATCCGGCCCAGCGATGTAGCGGGCATCCTTGTGGCCGTGGCCGCTGATTCCCTGGCACAGGCTCTGCGCCGAGATCCCTTCCAGCGCATCTTCACCCGCGGCATAAATATCCATCACAACCAGATGGTCGGCCTGATAGAAGGCGGTCAGGAACTCCTCGAACAAGGCCTTCGTGCGACTGTAGCGATGGGGCTGAAACACCACCAGCAAACGGCGGTCCCAGCCACTGCGAGCAGCGGCCAGGGTTGCTTTGATCTCTGCGGGGTGATGGCCGTAATCGTCCACCACCATAAGATCGCGTTCTTCGTATTTGATCTGGAAACGTCGCTGTACTCCGCCGAACTCACGGAACCCGTCAGCGATGATTTCAAAAGGAACTTCTAGTTCCATGGCGACGGCCACAGCGGACAAAGCGTTCAGAACATTGTGCCGCCCCGGCATGCGGAAGCTCAACCGCCCGAGCCGTTCGTTGCGATAGAAAACATCGAAACTGGTTCGTCCCTGGCGGTACTCGATATCGCTGGCATGGAAATCAGCCTGGCTTACCAATCCATAGGTCACGAAACGCTTATTGACCTGGGGAATCAGCGCCTGGATATTCGGGTCATCCAGACAGAGCACAGCCAGCCCGAAGAACGGAACTTTATTGATAAAAGTGACGAAGGTTTCCTTGATCTCTTCCAAGTCCCGATAGAAATCAAGATGGTCGGCATCAACGTTGGTGACCACAGCGATCGTCGGCGACAATTTGAGGAAGGAACCGTCCGATTCGTCAGCTTCGGCAACCAGGAATTTCCCTTGGCCGAGTTTAGCGTTGGAGCCGAGGGAATCGAGCCGGCCGCCGATGACCGCAGTGGGGTCAATACCGGCATGCACCAACAAAGTGGCAACCATGCTTGTGGTGGTCGTCTTGCCGTGGGTGCCGGCCACGGCGATGCCGTATTTCATGCGCATCAACTCAGCCAACATCTCTGCCCGGGGTATAACCGGGATCAAGCGGCGCTGAGCTTCGTCGACTTCAGGATTGCCGCTGCGGATTGCAGTGGACGTGACAACGACATCGGCGTCCTTGACATTCTCCGCCTGGTGGCCGAAAAAAATTTCCCCCCCCAGGTCGCTAAGCCGGCGGGTAATCTCTGACTCACGCAGATCGGAACCGGAAACCTGATAGCCCAGGTTAAGGAGAACCTCGGCGATTCCGCTCATGCCGATCCCCCCGATGCCGATAAAGTGAATTTTTCTGATTTTTCCGTACATGCTGTTCCTTATTCAGTTATGGCCGAATGGGTTTACTTCAGCCACCATCTTGCGTCAATTAACAACCTTACCGGCCTCCACAAGGGTTCTGCATTCCTGCAGAATCGCCGCTGCTGCGGTCGGATGGGCGAGCGTTCGAGCCATCCCAGCCATGGACAGCAGCCGCTCCCGGTCCTGCAGCAGATCCTGAACCACCCGGGCCAACAACTCTTCATGCAGATCGGTCTGCGGGATCATCAAGGCTGCCCCTCGTTTGACCAAAGCTCTGGCATTAGCGCTCTGATGATCGCCGGCTGCATACGGATAAGGGATGAGGACGGCTGGCCGGCCACAGGCGGTCAGTTCCGCCACCGTAGTGGCGCCGGCCCGGCAAACAACCAGATGCGCTTTGGCGTAAGCGTCAGCCATGTCGCGAATGAAAGGACTGACACCACTTGCATCCCAGCCTGCATCCTGATAACCCTGCCGCACTTGATCGTAATCCTCCTCACCCGTCTGGTGCATGATATTCAACGTGCCGCGCCACCCGTCCAGTTGGCCGAGCATTTTCACCACCGCCTGGTTGATGGCCCGTGCACCACGGCTGCCACCGAACACCAACAGGGTAGGATTTCCATCAGAAATCGGCGGACAATCGCTCATGCCCCTGCGTACGGGATTACCGGTCATTACCAAGTGACCGCGGTTAAAGGGGCACTCGCCTTCACTAAACGAAACACAGACGCGGTTGACCCGTCCGGCAAGAAGACGGTTGGTCAGCCCTGGGCAGGCATTCTGTTCATGGATCAAAGTGGGGATTTTCTTCAGGCTGGCCTGCAGCAACATCGGCCCTGAAGCATATCCGCCCACCCCGACCACGACATCCGGCGCAAATCGCTTGAGGATCTCCCGCGACTGCCGCAGGCTTCGTATGAGTTGTGGCAGCAAGGCAACTTTGCTCATCAGACCTTTGCCCACGAAACCACTGATATCGATAGTTTCCAGAGAAAACCCGAGTTCCGGCACGACCTTGGCTTCCAGCCCGCGTTGCGTTCCGACAAACAATACCTGGGAATCCGGCTCCACCTGAAGGAGATGTTCAGCCAAGGCAACGGCCGGGAACAGATGGCCGCCGGTCCCACCACCGGCTAGAAGCATTTTCATCGCCCCTCCTCCTTAACCTGACTGGAAATGTTCAACAGAATGCCAACGGCGATCAGGGTGCAGAGCAAACTCGTTCCACCATAGGACAGAAACGGCAGGGCCAGTCCTTTGGTCGGAACCATGCCCATCACCACGGCAAAATTTACAAAAGCCTCCAAACCGAGCAGCAACGACAGGCCAAATGCCAGGAACCGGCCGAAATCATCCGGCGCCAACATGGCTGTGCGGAACCCGCGCAGGATCAGGACCAAAAACATTGCGCTGACCACCATTACGCCGGCGAAGCCGAGTTCCTCCCCGACCACCGAAAAGATGAAGTCGGTATGCGCCTCGGGCAGATAAAAAAGCTTCTGTTTCCCTTCGCCCAGGCCAGCGCCCCAAGGCCCACCGGAACCGAAGGCGATCCAGCTCTGAATAATCTGGAAACCGGTATTGGTCGGATCTTCCCAGGGATTCAAAAACGCCATGATGCGTTTGCGGCGGTAATCGACGTTCATGACAGCAAAATACAGGAACGGCAGCGCCAGGATAACAATGGAGAACAAGTAGGACAGGCGCGTCCCTGCCACCAGCAGCATCACCATGGCGACCACGCCGAGCGTCAGCGCACTCCCCAGGTCAGGCTGTGCCAGCAGCAGGACCAGGAAAAACGCCAGTACGACCATATACGGGATGAACCCCACCTTGAAACTTTTGATCTTTTCCTGCTTTTTGGCCAAAGAATGCGCCATGTAGAGGATCAGCCCCAATTTCGCCATTTCTGACGGTTGAAAAGAAAACCCCGGAAGACGGATCCAGCGTGACGCCCCGCCGGCATGACTCCCCACTCCGGGGAGAAAGACCGCCATCAGCAGCAGCGCACAGATCATCAACCCAGGAACAGCCAGGCGCCGCAGATGATGGTAGTCAATCTGACTCATAACGAACATGAGCAGAAACCCCATTGCAGCAAAAACTCCTTGCCGTTTCAGGAAGAACAGACCGTCTTCATAGCGCCGGATGGCCATGATGGACGACGAGGAATAGACCATCACCACCCCAAAACAGGTGAGGACGACTGCCAGCAGCAAAATTGTCGTATCGTAGCCGCGCCGCAGTTCCATTCCTAAACCGTCTCTTTCTCCGGCAACGCCATGACCGCCCGGCAGAAGACATCGCCGCGTTCGCCATAGCTGGTAAACATATCGAAACTTGAACAACCGGGGGAAAGGAGGACCGCCCCACCCGGAGGAGTCAATTGATGTGCCAGCTGCACTGCCTCAGGCAAATTGGCAGCTCGACGGATATCAGTCAGTCCGGAAAAGCTCTGCGCCATCCGGTCCGCAGCCTGACCGATCAGGACCAGATGAGCAACCTTGGCCTGAATCAAATCACACAGCGGTGAATAATCACCGCCTTTGTCTTTGCCACCGGCGATCAGGGTGACCGGAGCGTTCAAGCCGGCCAGGCTTTTCACCACACTGCCGACATTGGTCCCCTTGGAGTCGTTGTACCAGACCACCCCGTTCAACTCCCGCACGCGCACCATACGGTGGGCCAACCCGCTGAAACCACATGCGGTTTTCCAGGCCAGGTCCGGCGGGCAGCCTTCGAGCAGCGCCGGAATGAGGGCCGCCATGACGTTTTCCACGTTGTGCAGGCCCTGCAGCTTGAGTTCTGCGGCCGCGAAGCGAACCTCGCTGGCGCCCTGGCGCCAGACCAGCTGGGTGCCGTCAAACCCCATCCCCTGATCCAGAACCCGGGCCGAGGAAAACAGCACCTTGCGTGCTTTACATTTCTTTGCTGCAGCCAGTACCAATTCGTCTTCGGCATTGAGCACCGCAACATCATCCGCCTGCTGGTTTTCAAAAATCCGCGCCTTCGCTTCGATGTAACTGGCCATGTCAGGATAGCGGTCGAGATGATCCTCGGTGATGTTCAGCAGCAGAGCGTAACGCGGCCGATAAATTTCAATGGCCTCCAGCTGGAAGGAGGACAACTCGACCACCAACCAATCCCAATCGGTTCTGGGGGTGGCGCTGATCAGCGGGATACCGAGGTTGCCGCCGACAAAGGTCTGCTTGCCCCAGGCGGTGAAGATCTCTCCCGCCACACTCGTGGTGGTCGACTTGCCGTTGGTCCCGGTAATGGCCACCATCGGCGCGTTCAGGGTTCTTGCAGCGATCTCGATCTCACCCCACACCGGCACGCCGGCTTCGCGGGCTGCGACTATGGCCGGCAACTCCAGATTGACCCCAGGACTGATTACGATCAGATCGCTGTCGACGAAGCGCTGACTGGTATGTCCGCCCAGGTCGAGCTGCAGGCCGAAACGAGCGTTCAAGGCCACCAGTTCCGGCAACTGCTCAGCGGTACGCTGATCAGACAGAGTCACCTTGGCACCGCGCTGCATAAAGAACTCGGCCAGGGCTCTGCCGGTGACACCGCCACCAACGATCAGAATATTTTTGTCACACCAGGTGTTATTCATTGAACCCACACACCGTCTTCAGTTCGCGCCTTTTTAGCGCAGCTTGAGGGTCGACAGAGCCACTAGGGCCAGGATGATACTGATGATCCAGAACCGGACGATGATTTTCGGTTCCGGCCATCCTTTCAACTCAAAGTGATGATGGATCGGTGCCATCTTAAATATCCGCTTGCCGTACAGCTTGAAGGAAGTCACCTGGAAGATGACAGACAGCGCTTCAACAACGAAAATGCCGCCGACGATCACCAGAACGATCTCCTGTTTGGTAATGACTGCAATGGTTCCGAGCGCGCCGCCCAAAGACAGACTGCCGACATCCCCCATGAAAACCTGGGCAGGGTAGGTATTGAACCACAGGAAACCCAGGCCTGCACCGACCATGGCCCCGCACAATACGGCCAATTCGCCAGCGCCCTGCACGTTGCTGATCTGCAGGTAGTCGGCTACCCTCGCGTGGCCTGCCACATAGGCGAACAACAGATAGGTGCCTGAAGCGATGATCATCGGTCCGATCGCCAGGCCGTCAAGACCGTCGGTGAGGTTCACGGCATTCCCCGAGCCGACAATGACCAGCATGGCGAACGGGATGTAAAAGATCCCTAGATCGGGGCGAAATCCTTTAAAAAACGGAAACGCCAGAGTGGTTTCAAAAGGCGGGTAAAAATACAACCCCACCCCCACGGTCATGGAGATCAACATCAACCAGAACATCTTCTGCCGAGCGGACAGCCCATCACTGTTCTTCAACTTTACTTTCAGCCAGTCATCGGCAAAACCGACGATTCCGAAACCGACCGTCGCCAGCAGAGTCAACCACACATAAAGATTGGTCAGGTCTGCCCATAACAAGGTCGGCAGGACAATGGCCAGCAAAATCAGCGTCCCCCCCATGGTTGGGGTTCCAGCTTTTTTGAAATGAGATTCGGGCCCCAGTTTGCGGATACTTTGTCCAATCTGCAGATTGGATAACTGACGAATCAACCACGGGCCCAGGATAAAACTGATCACCAGGGCAGTAATGGTTGCATATATGGCGCGGAACGTAATGAACCGGAAGACATAGAATGCCGAAAAGTCAGTATGCAGAGGATAGAGAAGATGATACAGCATGGCAGCTCCTAATGATTTCCGGCGCACAGGCAGGCTCGATGAGCCTCCCTGATTTCCTGGCAGATTTTTTCCATCTGCATGCCGCGACTCCCTTTGACCAGAATTCGATCGTTTGGTTGCAGGCGCGACATCAAATTTTCCACCACTGCCTGGTGGGACGAAAGAACGACGACTTTATCAGCCGCCATGCCTGCGGCGCTGGCCCCGGCTGCGGTTGCTTCGGCCTGACCGCCCATGACCAGAAGCAGGTCTGAATAAATCGCAGCAGCGGCCCCGACTTTGTGATGCCAATCGGCTGCGTCCTCGCCCAACTCCAACATGTCACCGAGGACAGCAATACGTCGGCCGGTTCCAGCCGTCTCGGCCAGGTATTGCAAAGAGGCCTGCATGGACAGGGGGTTGGCGTTGTAGGTGTCATCGATCAGCACAATCCCCTCATCCAGTTTGAACACCTCAAGCCGACCACGATAGGGCTGGAACTGCTCCAGACCCCGCACGATCAGCTCCCCGGGAACATGCAGCGCCACAGCGGCAGCGGCAGCGGCCAACGCATTCAGAACATTCTGCCGACCGCCGACCTTCATGGACACATTCCATTGACCGGTCGGAAGCTGTATCCGCATGGACAGAGAGTCGACTCCACTCTTTACATCGCTCGCCGTCACATCGGCAGGCCGTTTCAGCCCGAACAGCAAACGCCTGACCCCATTGGCCACCGGCAACTGCACTACCCGTTCGTCGTCTGCATTGATAATGGCGACACCGCCAACAGAGAGGGCCGCAAACAATTCACCCTTGGCCCGCGCAACACCATCGATGGAACCAAGTCCTTCCAGATGGGCTGGGCCGATATTGGTGATGATGCCAACCTGCGGTGCGGCAATCTCAGCAAGGCGGGCGATTTCGCCGCGCCGGCTCATCCCCATTTCCAGGACGGCCCAGTTATGTTCGGGACGCCAACGGAACAGGGTCAACGGCAGACCGATCAGGTTGTTGAAATTCCCTTCCGTTTTCAATCCTGGGCCGGTTTGGGCCAGAATCGAAGACAACATCTCTTTGGTGGTCGTTTTACCTGCGGAGCCTGTTACGGCAACCACCGGAGCGGTAAAATTGCGCCGGATAGCAGCAGCCAGATCACCCAGTGCGACCAGTGTATCTTCAACCTGAATGACCGGGATCGGGAACCCGGCGACGATTTCTTCGCTGAGGCAGGCGGCTGCCCCACGCCGATAGGCGCGAATCAGGAAATCATGGCCATCGAAATTGGCGCCGCGCAACGGCACGAACAACTCGCCAGCTTGAATTGTGCGGCTATCAGTTGAAATGCCAGTAATCGTACCCTGGCTCCCCGATGGAGAGATTCGGCCTCCTACGATACTGGCGATCTTTCGAATATCCAGATCCATCAATCCCCCACTCTGGCTTTAATGGCCAGGCGTACCTGTTCACGATCATCAAAATGAATGCGTTCTTTCCCGAGGATCTGATAATCTTCGTGACCTTTACCGGCCACCAGCAATAAATCCCCCGGTTGAACCAAATTTACGGCAAAGGCGATAGCTTCGGCCCGATCGATGATGCTGACAAAACCCTGGCCCTCACCCTGGGCTGCTTCGGCGGGACTCCACTCGCGCGGGTAGACCCTCTTCGCCCCCAGGCGAACTTCATCTAGAATGAACTGCGGATCTTCAGTGCGAGGATTATCAGATGTAAGTACCGTCAGATCCGCGATCCGGGCAGAAATCTCTCCCATCACCGGGCGCTTGGTACGATCCCGGTCTCCGCCGCACCCGAATACAGAAATCAACCGCCGCGGCTGCAGATCCTTCAAAGTCTGCAGAGCCTTTTCAAGAGCATCGCCGGTGTGCGCATAGTCGACCACGAATTCGGCCCCGACATCGTTGCCGACTCGTTCCATGCGGCCAGGAACCTGAGGGCACTGCTCTATCCCGGCAGAAATCACGTTGAGTGGCAGATCCAGGGCTATCGCGGCCCCAACCGCACAAAGGATATTCTGCAGGTTAAAGCGTCCGATCAACGGTGAATGCAGGGTCAGGGCGCCGTTCGGTGTTTCGATCGTACAGTCGATCCCGGACAGGGAAAACGCCACATTACGTGCCTTGATCTGTGCGGTCCCCTGATCAGCGCTGCAAGTCAAAGGATTAGACAGCATGCTGGCCAGACGCTGACCGAAAGGATCATCCAGATTGACCACGGCCCGGCCCGCATAGCGCGGCAGCAAGTCATTGAACAGCCGCTGTTTACTGCTGAAATATCGCTCCATGTCGCCATGAAAATCGAGATGTTCCGGAGTCAAATTGGTAAAAATCCCAACCTTGAATGCCACATCTTCGACCCGGCACTGATCCAGAGCATGGGAGGAGACTTCCATCACCAGCGAATCGGCCCCGTCTCGCTTAAATCCAGCAAAATGGCCGAGCAAATCAACCGCCTCGGGCGTCGTATGTGGAGAACTCAATACCTGCTCGTTGAAGCGGTAATTGATGGTCCCCATAACTGCCGGTTGGCGGCCAGCTTTGCGCAAAATCGACTCCAGCAGATAGGTAATGGTCGTTTTCCCGTTGGTACCGGTCACGCCAATGACCGGCAGTTCCTTGGTCGGTTCATCGAAAAACCGATTGGTGACAAACGACATGGCACGCCGCGCATTGGGCACGCGGATACCGGTTACGCCATCAGGCAAAGTGACTTCCTGCTCACTGACAACAACCGCGGCGCCGTTGGTCAAGGCCTGAGGGATATACTCATGACCGTCGGCCTGCTGGCCACGTAACGCAAAAAAGACTCCCCCGGGTTTTACCCGGCGCGAGTCATAAAACAATCCGGAAACCTCGACATCAAGGCTGCCGTGATAACAGCTGCTGATATCCGCTTCCAATAGTTGGGCGATCGTCTTTGATGCCATTGTTCCGTGTCTCCAAAGGAGAAAGAGAATCAGGTCATGTTGGCGGCACCAGTTTGACCCAGGCTTCCTTGTCATAGCTCAATGGCAGGCCGGCAGCAGGAAACTGGCTGACGACGCGGCCATGACCATCCAGTCGCAGATTGATGCCTGTCCGTTTCATCATCTGCAGAACCTGACGAAAGCTGAGTCCGTTCAGGTCGGGCATGCGTTGCAATTTATCATCTTTGGCAAGCACCTGCTTTGTCGGATCAGGCAGCGCAAATGCCGCAACTTCGGAGACCGGCGGCAAGCTCGGCACTTGCTGCGGGTCGGTCGGAGCGACCTGGTAATAGCGTAAAACTTGGCCGGCGATTCTGGAAAAAACCGGCGCCGCCACCAAACCGCCATAGGCCATCCCTTGCGGCTCATCGATCACCACCAGAATGACAACCTTGGGCGAATCCGCCGGTGCAAACCCGACAAACGAAGAGACTCGCTTGTCTGGCGAGTAACCACCGGTCACCGGGTCGACCTTCTGAGCGGTGCCGGTCTTGCCAGCGACCTTGAAACCGGGAACCGCGGCAAGAGTTCCGGTTCCCCCTTCTTCGGTAACCATCGCCATCATTTCGCGGATGGTCGCAGCAGTTTTTTCACTGACCACACGTCGCAGACTCTGGGGCCGGGTTTGTTCAACCACTTCGCCGAATTGGTTGACGATTTTCTCCACAACAAAAGGCCGCATGACTTTGCCGCCGTTGGCGATCGCTGCAGTGGCCACGGTCAATTGCAAGGGGGTAACGGTCAGCCCCTGCCCGAAGGAGATGGCTGCCAAATCGACCTCGAACCAGCGCTGCGGATCTCGCAGCACGCCGTACGACTCTCCGTTCAGATCGATACCGGTCGGCGCGCCGAAACCGAAATCACGGAGTGCATCGTACAAACGTTGACGCTCCAAAGCTTTACCGATTTTCGCCGAACCGATATTGGAGCTGAATTTCAAAACTTCCGAGATGCTCAACCGACCATAACGGTGGTGATCGTGAATCACCTTGCCGCCAACGCTGAACTTGCCGTTCTCACAGAAAATTTTCTGATTGCGGCTGATCACCCCCTGGTCCAGGGCCGCGGCCAGAACAAACGGTTTAAGGGTCGAACCCGGTTCAAAGGTGTCGACCACTGCCCGATTACGCCATTGGAAGGGGCGGTATTTACGAAACGCGTTGGGGTTGTAGTCCGGCTGGCTGGCCATGGCCAGCACTTCACCAGTCCAGGGGTCGAGGACAATAACCGTTCCGGCTTTGGCCTTAGTCTCTTTGACCCCAGCGGCTAATTCCTTTTCTGCAATGTACTGAAGATTGCGGTCGAGAGTCAGATGCAGATCGCACCCCTCACTCTGCCCCTTGACAACTTCTTCTCCCGAGCCGAGTCCCCGCCCCAGCGCATCCCTCTCCGACAAAAGATATCCGCCGTGACCGAGAAGTTGAGCGTCGTATTTCAGCTCGATCCCTTCCAGGCCTTTGGGGTCAACTCCCGTAAAACCGAGCACCTGGGATGCGACCTGACCGTTGGGGTAATAGCGCCGGTGCTCTTTGATGGAGTGTATTCCCGGCAGTTCCAAGTCATTGACTTTCGAACCTAAGTCCGGTGCCAGCTGGCGTTGAATCCAAACGAAACCTTTGGAGGATTTCAATTTATTGCGCAAGGTCGTGGCCGATTGGCCCAACACCTTGCTTAAACGTTGCGCTGCGCCCCCTGCGTCAGTGACTTCATGGGGGTTGGCGTAGATTGAATCGACCTCGACACTGATGGCCAAAGCTTCTCGATTGCGGTCGAAAATCGTTCCGCGTTGCGGGGTCAGGGGTATCACCTTCTGCCGCTGATTTTCCGCCCGCCGTTGCCACTCTTCCTCAGCGAGAACCTGCAAAGTGAAGGCACGCGCCAATATCGCTGCAAATACCAGCAGAAAGACTCCGCTGACCAGCTTTATTCGGATGCGTGTCCACTTCTCACTTTTATCCATCAGTCAACCACGATGATTTGCTGCTGCGAAGGATGAATCAGGTTCAGACGTTCCAGAGCAACTTTTTCCAACCGTTGCGGATTACGCAGTTTGGCTGCTTCCAAGCGCAACTGGGCCAATTCTTTATTCAGATCACGGCATTTCCCTTCCAAACTGGAAATGTTGTATTCCAGCAGAATGTACTGATGTCGCGACCAGACAAAAAACAGGGAAACAAACAGCAGGATGGCGATGAACACAAGGAGAGGAAACAAGCGTGGCCGACGCAGTGCAACCGCATTTACTTTGGGCATCGGTTTTGAGACTGCATTGGACATAATTCCCTCCCATTGCCTCTTCGGTGAAAATTTCAGCCGATACGGCGAACTCCCCGTAAAACAGCGCTGCGCGCCCGGGGATTGACTGCGACCTCCGCCTCCGTAGGCCGCAAACCTTTACGTGTGAGCAATTCGACCTTAGGCTTAACCCCGCAACAACAGACCGGCAGCCGCGGCGGGCAGATGCAGCCACGGGCCGCATCCTGAAACATATGCTTGACGATACGATCTTCCAGCGAATGAAAACTGATAACCGCCAGCCGTCCTCCCGGCGCCAGCAGATCAATAGCCTGACTCAGACCCCGCTGCAGGTGCCCCAATTCGTCATTGACGAAAATCCTCAGCCCTTGAAAAGAGCGGGTTGCCGGGTGTATCCGCTGACTGTCCTTGGAGGCCGGCACTGCATCTTCAATCAGGTTCGCCAAATCTCGGGTCGTGGCAAACGGTTGTTCTGACCGACGTTTGACGATGGCACGGGCGATGCGACGCGCCCAACGTTCTTCGCCATAGTCCCGGAAAATCCTTGCCAGATCTTCCTCAGCCGCAGTGTTGACCACCTCTGCAGCTGTCTCACCCGAAGTGGGGTCCATGCGCATATCGAGGGGGCCGTCGGTACGAAACGAAAACCCTCGCTGTGCCGTATCCAACTGATGCGACGAGACTCCAAGGTCGAGCAGAATTCCGTCCACCTTGGCAATCCCCAACGTCTCCAGAACCTGATCCGCATCAGAAAAATTACTGCTGCGCAAAATGGCCCGTTCGCCGAAGGGAAGTAAAAAAACACTGGCGCTGGCCAGAGCTGCCGGATCTCGATCGAGTCCAATCAGTCGACCGTCGGGGGAACTTGCTTCGAGGATCAAGCGGGAATGACCGCCTCCCCCCAAAGTTCCGTCCAGGTAAACTTCCCCAGACCGGGGGGCGAGCAGTTGCAAAACCTCCCCGGGCATAACTGAAACATGGCTGAACGGTTGCGACACCAAGGACCTAGAATCCCAATTCGAACAGGTCTTGCGGATCGGACTTCAGGCGGGCCTCGGCCTGACGCCGCATTTCGGAATGCTGAACCTTGTTCCAGATCATGATTTTATTAGCGACCCCGACCACTACAATTTCCCGAATGTCGGACGACAAGCCCGCATATTCACGTAAAGCCTGGGAAAGCTGAATCCGTCCCTGCTTGTCAAATGAGCATTCCAGCGACGGGTTGATCAGGGTTAAGTAGATATCTTCTTTTTTCTGACCAGGCGGCATTTTTTCAACACTGTCCTCGATCCCTTTCCACACCGATGGGGGATAGGCGACCAGACCACCGTCCTTGGGGGTGACGACCAGACGTTCGTCAGCATACTTCTCAGCCAGAGTTTCCCGGAATTTCACCGGGATGCTGGCTCTCCCCTTGGGATCGATAGAGTTGTTGAACTCGCCGCGAAAGGACATGTTTTTTACACTTTTTGGCCAGGATTGACACCTTTTTACACCTATGCCGAAAACTATAACGGCCGCCCCACCCCTTGTCAAGGGGATTTTCCCTCAAACACAAGGAGTTAGACGGCCTCAAACTAATCCAACCAAAAGGTTGCGGCCCAGGGACGGCAAGGTCCCTGATAATTTTAATCTTTTCTATAGACTACTTTTTCAACAGTCCTTCAGCCAGGAGCATTTCTACTTCCTCAACCCTTCGATCGACGACCCGGCGCACGGTAAACACCGTCCCTTCCCACTGGCAGGAGTCCCCTTCTTTGGGGATCGTTCCCATCAATCGGAGAAGGAATCCGGCCAAAGTGGTGGCATGTTCTTCGGAGAGCTGCAGACCGTATTTGCGGTTGATCGTACGCAGAGAAATACTGCCGTCCACCCAAAAATGCCCAGGCCCAAGCTCTTTTACCAACACCTCGTCGGTATCATATTCGTCCTGGATGTCGCCGACGATTTCCTCGAAGATGTCCTCCAGCGTAACAATCCCTTCGACACCACCGTACTCATCAACCACTACGGCAAGATGGATATGTTTTTTGCGGAACGCCTGAAGGAGGGTTTCGACCCGTTTCGACTCGGGAACAAAGTAGGGAGGACGGGCGATGTCTCGCAAAGAGAATTCTGAAGATCGTCCGACATAGCAGAGGACATCCTTGGAGTGAATGATCCCAACGACGTTGTCCAGGTTTTCCTGATAAACCGGAAAACGCGAGTGATGGGCTTCCTGAACCAGGTGCAGAACTTCTTCGAAACCGGAGTTGACTTCAATGCCGACCACCTCGGTACGCGGCACCATAAGGTCCCGCACCCGGGTCTGCGACAGCTCAAACACACCATGCAGCATGCGGCGCTTGTCTTTGGCCACCACGCCGGTCTGCTCGCCGACGCTGATCAGGGCTCGAATCTCGTCTTCGGAAATGATCGGCCGCGGCTCTTCACGGGGAGCGATGAGACGGGTCATCAAGCGGGTAAAGCCGGTGATAAGCCACACAAGAGGTGCCAGCAAGGTAATAAAAAAGCGGATCGGCCGTAGCACCAAAAAAGACAGCCGCTCAGGATATTGAGCGGCAAAGGCTTTCGGAGTGACTTCGGCGAACAACAGCAACATGGGAGTCAGGACCAGAATGGTCATCCACTCCCCTTGTGCAACTCCGAAATAGTGGACAAACAAACCGGTGGCCAGAACCGAGATTGCGATATTGACCACATTGTTGCCGACCAGAATGGCGCTCAGCACACGATCCGGCTTTTCCAGCACTTCTTCCAGCTTTTCAGCACCACGCCGCTTTTTCTGGACCAGGTATTTAACCCGCAGTCGGTCTATAGCCATTAAAGCGGTTTCGGAACCGGAGAAAAAAGCGGACAGAAAAAACAATATTCCAAGAACAATAAATCGATAAAACTGCTCGTCCACCGGGACTCCCCCAGATTAATAATGTTGGAAGTTTACATGATGCCCGCCAGGAACACAATTCGTTTTATGACAGGACGTTCATCTCTGCAAAGATTGAAGACACCTGGTCCCTGTGCTATATAAATCAACTCTGGATGAAACAACGACTTTCGAGCGAGGGGTAGGAAACACATGGACCAAGAATCCGCCCGGCTTCGGCACGCAGACCTCTGCCGGCAGCTACATCACCACAACTACCTTTACCATGTCCTCGACCGCCCGGAAATTAGCGATGCGGAATATGACAGTCTGTTTCGACAGCTGATCGATCTGGAACGCGATCACCCGGAACTGGTCACCCCCGATTCCCCTTCACAAAAGGTGGGAGCCGCGCCGTCGGAAAAATTTTCCGCGGTCGTTCACGCCGTTCCTATGCTCTCGCTCAAAAACGTCAAAAACCAAGAGGAGTTCCTCGAATTCGACACCAGCATCCGGAAGAACTTTCTGGCCCAGGAAGAGGAAATCGAGTACGTCTGCGAGATGAAGCTCGACGGCGTCGCCGTCGAGCTGACGTACGAGCAGGGCATCCTGACCGTTGCAAGCACTCGAGGTGACGGCACCACCGGCGAAAACATCACCGAAAATATCCTCACACTGACCTCGGTACCGCCAACCTTAGCTGCAGCATTCCCTCCCCTGCTCGATGTGCGGGGTGAGGTCTACATGGAGTTGAAGGACTTTCAGCAGCTCAACCGCGACCAAGAAGAAGCCGGTGAACGCCCTTTCGCTAATCCGCGCAATGCTGCCGCAGGCAGTCTGCGTCAGCTGGACGCCGCCATAACCGCCCGCCGGCCGCTGAAAATATTCTGCTATGGCACCGGCCGCTGGCCGGGAAACCAAGCCGGCAGCCAACTCGAATCCCTACAGCGGCTGGCCGACATGGGTCTGCGGGTCAACCTGGAAGAGACGGTCAAAGTCCGTGGCACTGATGGAGTACTCGAACACTACCGCAAGCTTCTAACCCGGCGCGACAGCCTCCCCTTCGAAATCGACGGCATGGTCGTGAAGGTCAACAAGCTGTCCTTACAGCAGGAATTGGGCACGTTGAGCCGCACCCCTCGCTGGGCAGTGGCCTTCAAGTTTCCGCCCCGTCAGGAAGAAACCGTCCTTGAGAGCGTCGGCCTGCAAGTCGGTCGCACCGGCGCTATCACTCCGGTGGCGCACCTGAAACCGGTCAACATCAGCGGAGTCACCGTCTCCCGGGCCAGTTTGCACAACTGGGACGAAATCGACCGGCTCGACATCCGCATCGGCGACACGGTGGTGGTGGAACGAGCCGGTGACGTCATTCCCGATGTGGTCAGGGTGCTGACCGAGCGGCGAACGGGCTCCGAGCAACAAATCGCCATGCCGACCGAATGCCCTGACTGCGGCGCTCCGGTCCGCAAAATCGAAACCGAGGTCGTCCCCCGCTGCACCAACAACCATTGTCCGTCGCAAACGGTCGAGCGAATTAAACACTTCGTTTCCCGTAACGCCATGGACATCGAAGGGTTGGGTGAGAAGCAAATCCTGCAGCTCATCGGCCTGGGGAAAGTCAAAACCGTCGCCGACCTTTACCGGCTGAACAAAGACGATCTCTTCGCCATGGAACGGATGGGTGAGGTGCTGGCGGAAAAATTACTGCTAGCCATTAAGCAGAGCAAAAACCAACCTCTGTCGCGGCTGCTGTTCGGTCTCGGCATCCGGCACGTCGGTCAGCACACGGCGAAAGTCCTGGCCAAACGGTTTACCTCCCTCGGCACCCTAGCTAGCGCCGACATCGACAGCCTTAAAGCCATCCACGAAATCGGCGACAAAGTCGCCGAGTCGGTCATCGACTTCTTTGCCGACCCGGGGAAACGGCAACTGCTTGAACAGCTCATGGAGCTGGGCGTTAGTCCGACCGAAGAGGCGGTGGTCCGGCAGGACGGCCTCCTTACCGGCAAAACCCTGGTCATCACTGGCACCCTTGAGCAAATGAGCCGCAAAGAAGCGGAGGACCTGGTCGAGCGATTAGGGGGGCGCGCCGCAGGCTCGGTCAGCAAAAAGACTGATTACGTGGTGGCTGGACCGGGGGCCGGCAGCAAACTCGACAAAGCCCGTCAATTGGGAGTAACGGTCCTGAGCGAAGAGGAGTTCCTGCGCATGATTGAGGAGAATGGCCAGTGAAACCGATACGCGCAACGGTACGCATCAAAGGAAAGGTACAAGGGGTCTGCTTTCGCCACTACACGCAACAGGAAGCCCAGCGCCACGGGGTGACAGGCTGGGTCCGAAATCTGCCGAACGGTGACGTGGAAGCGGTTTTTGAGGGGAGACAAACGGCTGTCCGCCAGGTGATCGACTGGTGCCGGCAGGGTCCTCGACACGCAGAAGTGGAAGAGCTGAATATCAAATGGGAGGACCCGAGCAATGAATTCACGACATTCGACGTTCGACGCTGAGTCCTAGGCTTCGCCCGACTCATCCTGACCAAAAATTTCCAAACTGAGGCGATACACCTCGCTGCCAGGCAAGCCATAGGCTTTGGCCACCTGCTTGACCATATCCCGCCGCTTCAACGTCCCCTCCGCCTGTAATTGGCGCAATTTATCCTCCACGCTCAATTGCGGCGCACTGCTTTCTCCCGGCGCCAGCAGGACAACAATTTCTCCCCGGACTCGCTCTTCGGAAAAATAATTCACCGCTTCCTGCGCGGTGCCGCGGAAAAACTCTTCATGCAGCTTGGTCAACTCACGTGCCACCACGATCTGCCGCTCGCCGCCGACGACATCCATCAAATCCTTGAGCATAGCTGACAGTCGGTGCGGAGCCTCGTAAAAGACCACGGTACGCCTCTCCTCGCGCAACTGTTCCAGAGTGACGCAACGCGCCTTGTGTTTGGCGGGGAGGAAGCCTTCAAAGGTAAACCGATCAACCGGCAAACCTGCTGCGGACAGGGCGGTGACTACTGCCGACGGGCCAGGCACCGGCACGACCGGCACTCCGGCAGGGAGACAACGGCAGACGATCTCATACCCCGGATCGGAAATCGCGGGGGTCCCGGCATCGGAGATCAAGGCAATGGAGCGACCGGCGAGCAACTGCTCGAGCAGCGCCTCGCCTTTGCGCTGTTCGTTGTGTTCATGGTAGGAGGTCAGTGAAGTGGTAATCCCGAAATGCTGCAGCAACTTGCGGCTGTGGCGGGTGTCCTCGGCCGCGATGAGGTCGACTTCCTTGAGGATCCGCAAGGCCCGCAGAGTAATGTCTTCCAGATTGCCGATGGGAGTGGCAACCAGATAAAGGGTACCTGGACTGGGTGTTGACATGATGGAGCTATTCCTCTATCTCGCTCAAGGCGTCGAGCTCCCGCAGCCACAGATCGCAACAGGCATCGCTCGGCATGCGCCAGTCACCCCGCGGAGACAGAACCACACTTCCGACCTTAGGTCCATCCGGAATACAGGACCGTTTAAACTGCTGGGAAAAGAAGCGTCGGTAGAAGTTTTTCAACCAATGCAGAATCTCGGCATCCGGATATTCCTTGGCAAAGGCCTTACGCGCCAGGAAATAGACTTTGGCAGGCGAAAAGCTGCAGCGCACCACTTGGAACAGGAAAAAATCGTGCAGCCGATAGGGTCCGACGTGATCTTCGGTCACTTGGGCGATTTCACCATTCTCCTTAGGGGGAAGCAGTTCCGGCGACACCGGAGTGGCGCAGACATCATGCAGCACGCTGGAGGTTTCGCCGCTAAACTCTCGCTCCGCACACCATTCGACCAGGTAGCGCACCAGAGTTTTGGGAACCCCGGCATTGACTCCATACATGGACATGTGGTCGGCGTTGTAGGTACACCAACCAAGAGCCAGTTCCGACAGGTCACCAGTCCCGACGACCAAACCGCCTGACTGGTTAGCCACATCCATCAGGATCTGGGTCCGCTCCCGGGCCTGGGCATTTTCGAAGGTAATATCGTGACGCTCTTCGGGCTGATCAATATCTTGAAAATGCAGTCGAACCGCAGCATCGATGGAAATCACCTTTAAAGTCACTCCCAGCAGTTCCGCCAAACGCTCAGCATTGCCTCGGGTCCGCTGCGTTGTACCAAAGCCGGGCATGGTAATGGCCAAGATTCCTTTGCGGTCCCAGCCGAGCTTATCAAATGCCTTCACCGTCACCAGCAACGCCAAGGTAGAGTCGAGGCCACCGGAGATGCCGATCACGGCACTGCTGGAGCCGGTGTGCCGCAACCGCTTGCTCAACCCGGTGGTCTGAATCTGGAAAATTTCCTGGCAACGTTGCGAGCGGTCCTCTTCCCGCGGTGGCACGAAGGGGGCAGATGGCACGATTCGGCGCAATCTTCGGTCGGTGAGAACCGCCGTTTCCATGGCGATCTCTCGAAACCAGCCCTCTTCACGGCGAGCTGAGAAGCTGTTAGTCCGCCGTCGTTCGCCGTTCAAACGGTCAATATCGACATCGGCCACAACCATCTGGGTGGGAAAAGAAAACCGCTCGGTTTCAGCGAGAATTTGACCGTTTTCCGCGATCAGGGAATGGCCGGAAAAGACCAGGTCAGTGCTCGACTCACCGGGACCGGCCGAGGCATAAACGTAGGCCGCCAGACAGCGTGCCGACTGGGACTGGACCAATGCGCGGCGATATTCCTCTTTGCCCAGAGTTTCCGGACTCGCCGACAAATTCAACAGCAGATTGGCGCCGTGCAGGGCTTGAAACCCGCTCGGTGGGTTTGCCACCCAGGCATCTTCGCAGATTTCAATACCGATCAGGCATTCAGGAAGAGTCGAGGGACGGAACAGCAAATCCTCTCCAAATGGGATGTCGCGACCGCGCCAGTGGACAAAATCGCGATTGCGTTCCAAGGAGGAGGAAAACCAGCGTTCCTCGTAAAACTCCTGAGTATTGGGAAGATAGGTTTTGGGAACGATCCCACAGACGGCGCCACAAGATATCACAACGGCGCAATTGTAGAGCCCGCCCGCCACAGGGATAGGAGCACCGACGACCAGCGACAGACGATGTTGGGAGGAAAATTCCGCCAGGCGCCAGATCGCCTCTTGGCAGCGATCCAGCAACGAGGTCTGGTAAAACAGGTCTGCACAGGTATAACCACACAATGACATTTCAGGGAAAATTAAAAAACGGCAGTCAGTTTCAATAGCCTGTAAGCAGGCCTGACGGATTTGACCGCAATTGCCGTCGACATCGGCGACCTGTAATTCAGGAGTCACGACCCCGACCCGGAAAAACCCCATACTCGTCAAAGAAACCGCCATTGCCACCCCCTATAATGGATTAGCGCAGAGGGCTTATTGTAAGCGCGATAACGACAAAAAGCAAATCATCCGCCACACTCTATAATCCAAAAGCATCCTGAAAATACTCGATAACAGGCTCGTCCCCCTGGCGAAGGATGCTCACCACATCGAAGCGCGGCTGCAGACGCTCGTGCGGGTTTTCACTCAGATACCATTGAGCTGCGCGTACAATCTGACGCTGCTTGGCAGGACCAACTGCGTCTTGCGGCG